>Ga0247810_10000047_pt1 | contig 213076 bp, 155 predicted proteins | sample UWRJL119311C1_FD_179918 | JGI IMG/M metagenome (GOLD analysis project Ga0247810, IMG submission 179918) | Plant litter microbial communities from Arlington Agricultural Research Station in Wisconsin, United States - UWRJ-L119-311C-1 | ecosystem: Environmental > Terrestrial > Plant litter >...
CGAAGTTGGAAATCCTGACGGGCAAGTTATAAATCTCGACAGGTGGCAAGTATAGATCCTCTATCGAGGCTGTAAATCTTGACGGGCAAGTTATAAATCTCAACAGGTGGCAAGCATAGAACCTCTATCGAGGCTGTAAATCTTGACGGGCAAGTTATAAATCTCGACAGGTGGCAAGTATAGATCCTCTATCGAGGCTGTAAATCTTGACGGGCAAGTTATAAATCTCGACAGGTGGCAAGTATAGATACTCTATCGAGGCTGTAAATCTGACGGGCAAGTTATAAATCTCGACAGGTGGCAAGTATAGATCCTCTATCGAGGCTGTAAATCTTGACGGGCAAGTTATAATCTCAACAGATTGCAAGTATGGATCCTCTATCAAGGCTATAATCTTGCCTGGGGGCAGATCTCTCAATTTGCAAATATAATTTAAGCAAGCAATAGTAAGTTGGGAAGTGTTTTTTCAATCATTGAATTGAGGATTGCAATCCTCAATTTGCTTTTATATTAATTTCCTTTTTCAAGAATTAACTTTTTACTACTTAAAGTAGAACTTTCAACTTAGATTCTATTTCCAGAAAGCCACTTTTTATATTTAGTAATGACTTTTAAATATATGGGTGCTGATGCTAACAGAGTTACAGATCAGAATGGAGTTTATTTCATTACAACAACAGTTGTTGAATGGATTGATGTTTTTACTAGGAGGCAGTTAGCCGATGTTATTGTTGAAAGTTTAAAATACTGTCAAAAGGAAAAGGGACTTGTGATTTATGCATGGTGTTTAATGCCGAACCATTTGCACATGATTGTTAGCGCTGTGGAGGGTAAAGAACTGTCTGATATTATCAGGGATTTTAAGAAATACACTTCAAAAAAAGTGATTTTAACTATTCAGCGGATCAAGGAAAGCAGGGACTGGATGATTGATAAATTTGAATTTGCAGCTAGGACGGATTATAAGGGTAATACCCATAAATTTTGGCAAGATGGTTTTCATCCGATTAGGTTAGAAGATGAATATTTGGTTAAACAGAAGTTAAAGTATATTCACCAAAATCCAGTTAAGGCTGGTCTAGTCATTGAAGCTTCTTATTATAACTATAGTTCTGCGATAAACTATGAGGGTGGTTTTGGTTTATTAGGGCTGGCCAATGTGTTTTTGGCTTTAAAATTATGTTAGTCGGCAGCAGATCTCCCGACTAACACAAATTCAATAATTATTTTGAATTCTTAGCTTTCAGAGCACTAAGTTCAGTTTTTAAAGCTTCTATTTGTTGTTGCTGCTCTTTGATGCTCCCTACTAATAGCGGTATTAGCGCTTCGTAATCTACTTTTTGAACTATGGCGGTTTTCGTGGTGTTTTTACCTGAGGTATAATTGCGCTGTTCATTGACGATCAATTGTGGCGCACTATTTAACAGCTCATCAATATTAAATCCACTTTTATGATCAGTTTTGATATTTAGTTTCTGGGCCCAATTTTGGTCATAGCTAAAAGTTACTGGATTTAATTTAGTAACTGTGCTAAGTGAGTTTGTAATTGGGCTTACATTGGTTTGTTTAAGTGTTTGGGCATTAGCAATTACGGCAAAGCCCGATATAGCAAGAGCTATAAGTGAAATTTTAAGTTTCATATATTAAAAGTATGGTAGAAAAATGGTTTGATTATTAATTTGGAATGATTTAACTGACTAGGCTAAATCTGGAGGTGGGGTATTTGGGACGATATAAAATGAAGGGAGTTTGAATTGTTCATATACAACAATTGCTGTTCTATTGGGCAAAGATAAAATGATATTTAAACTATTGCCTTCGAAAATGGCAATAATCTCTTTAAAATTTTCTTTGCTATTTTCTGTATTCTCTTCTGAGAGGTCGCTCTTGCTGATTTCGTAATGAATTTTAAATGGTGACAACAGCACATAGTTGCTAAAGCTCAAGCAAACTAGCATCAGCAAGACAATAAAGCAACTATTTTTAATTTTATCCGTAACCATTGCAAGCAAAAATAACTTTCGATTTTTAGGTTAATGCCATAAAAATGCAATAACTGATTTTTTTAAATCAATTAAAGCCGGTCAGGTAGGATAGGGATTTGTTTTAGAATATTGCTTTTGCTATTTTTTTGGTTTGCTCTGGTCTGCCCATGGTATAGAAATGCAAAACTGGTGCTCCAAAATCAATGAGTTCTTTACACTGTTTGATCATTGCTTCGGTACCTATTTCTTTAGCTTCAGCATTGGTTTTAGCATGGCCTAATGCATCAGTCAATTCGTCTGGCAAATCAATATGAAAGATTTTGGGCAATACATTTAATTGTGTGAGTGTGCTGATAGGTTTCAAGCCTGGAATAATGGGTACATTGATATCATTTTCTCTACATTTTTTCACGAAGTCAAAATACTTCTGGTTATCAAAAAACATTTGTGTTACGATAAACTCTGCTCCCATATCAACCTTCTTTTTTAAGAATTTAAAGTCGGCATTAAGGTTTGGTGCCTCAAAGTGTTTTTCGGGGTAACCAGCAACGCCGATACAGAAATCACTTTTAAAAGTTTCTATGTCTTCATGTAAGAACTTGCCTTCATTGTGGTTTTTAATGTGCTCTATTAAATCTGTAGCATAACAGTGACCACCTGGGGTTGGGATGAATGAGGAATCGGTTTGACGGGCATCACCTCTAAGAGCCAAAACATTATCAATGCCCAAGAACTGCAAATCAATTAGCGCGTTTTCGGTTTCTTCCTTGGTAAATCCTCCACAAATTAAATGTGGAACTGCATCGATCTTATATTTATGAATAATTGCTGCGCAAATGGCAATTGTTCCAGGGCGTTTGCGGTAAGAAACTTTCTGAAGTAATCCATTTCCCTGTTCTTTATAGATATAGTCTTCGCGTAATGAGGTAACATCAATAAATGGGGGATTAAATTCCAAAAGAGGGTCTATAGCATCATAAATCCATTGAATGCTTTGACCTTTAATTGGTGGTAGAAGTTCAAAAGAGAATAAGGTTTTACCCTTTGCGTTGGCGATATGGTCGGTAATCTTCATTGTGTTACGAGTTATGCGTTATGAGTTACGAGGTTGGATGCTTACTTAACCAATGATCTATAATAGTTTATAAATCCATTCAGTAACTTACGTGTGTCTTCTAGTTTATTTAATATAGATTTTAGTAATAATTCGTCAATATAGTGTTGATCAAATGAGATATATAATTGAGTTTCTAATTCGTAAATTGATCCTCTGGCAATGAAAAAAAATTGAATGCTATCTTTGGGGTGATTACGTCCACAGCCTTCAGCTACATTTGATGGAATTGAAATGGCACACCTTCTCATTTGACTTGTTAGGCCATATTGTTCATCCTTTGGGAAGGATTTTGTTAATAGGTAAATTTCATTAGCTAAAAATCTTCCCATTTTCCAAACATCCAAGTCAGTGTACGATTTTTTTTCTTTATCCATTCTCTTGTCGAGCTAGTTTGTTGGCCCAAACTTATAACTTTTAACATGTAACTCGTAACCTTTTAATAGCTCAAATTTGGGCTTAACCAACGTTCAACTTCTTCTATGCTCATTTGCTTTCTAGTTGCATAATCTTCTACCTGGTCTTTTGTTATTTTCCCTAATCCGAAGTATTTAGATTCTGGGTGTGCGAAATAAAATCCACTTACTGCTGCGGTTGGATACATGGCGTAGCTTTCTGTTAAATGCAATCCGATTTTATTCTCTGCATCTAGCAATTGAAACAAGGTTCCTTTTTCGGTATGTTCAGGACAGGCTGGGTAGCCGGGAGCTGGGCGAATACCTGCATATTCTTCTTTGATCAATTCTTTATTGCTCAGGTTTTCATCTTTGGCGTAACCCCAATATTCTTTACGAACCCGCTCGTGCATACGTTCTGCGAATGCTTCAGCTAAACGATCTGCTAGCGCTTTAGCCATGATGCTGTTATAGTCATCATGATTTGCTTCAAATTCTGCAACCAGTTCATCTATGCCGATACCAGCAGTTACAGCAAAACCACCGAAGTAGTCTTGAATACCACTTTCTTTTGGAGCAATAAAATCTGATAAGGCATAGTAGGGTTGCCCATCAACTTTTTCTGCCTGTTGACGAAGTGTGTGGATGGTTACGGAAGATGGAAGAGTTGAATTGGATGTTGGTTTTTCACTTTCCAATTTGCCATCTACCTCTAGCACAATATCATCTCCGACTGTATTCGCGGGCCAAAATCCGATTACTGCCCTAGCGGTCAATAATTTTTCGTCTAGTATTCTTTTCAATAATAGCTGTGCATCATCAAAAAGTTTTTTTGCTTCATCGCCAACGTTTTTGTCGTCGAATATTTTGGGATAGCTTCCACGGAGTTCCCAAGTATGGAAGAATGGTGTCCAATCAATGTATGGAACTAATTCTTCCAAAGGATAATTATCAAAAACCTTTGTTCCTGTAAATTCAGGAATAGGGAGATCTGGAGTAAAATCTATTTTGAAATTATTTTCACGTGCTTCTGCTATGGTTTTAAAACGTTTGTCGGAACGTTTATTTAAGTGTGCTTCACGGGCTTTATCATATTCGGCCCTAATGCCTGCAACATATTCATCTTTAGTTTCTGGGTTCATCAAAGTACTGCATACGGTTACACTTCTGGAAGCATCAAGTACGTGGATAGCGGGACCCGAGTAGTTTGGTGCAACTTTTACTGCAGCATGAATTCTGGAAGTTGTAGCGCCTCCGATGATGAGGGGGATTGTAAATCCTTCTCTCTCCATTTCTTTGGCAAAATGTACCATTTCATCTAGCGAAGGGGTGATTAACCCACTTAGGCCAATGATATCTGCATTGATCTCTTTTGCTTTTTTAATGATGTCCTGTGCGGGCACCATTACGCCCATATCAACAATTTCGAAATTGTTACAGGCTAAAACTACACCTACAATGTTTTTTCCGATGTCGTGAACATCGCCTTTTACTGTAGCCATTAGTACTTTTCCGGCTGAAGAGCTCTGATCCTGATCAGGATTGTCTAATTTTTCCTGTTCAATAAAAGGCAGTAAATAAGCTACTGCTTTTTTCATTACTCTGGCAGACTTCACTACTTGAGGTAGGAACATTTTTCCAGCACCAAACAGGTCGCCTACAATATTCATCCCATCCATTAAAGGGCCTTCAATTACCTGAATTGGGCGTGCATATTTTTGGCGTGCTTCTTCAACATCACCATCTAAATATTCTACAATCCCTTTTACCAATGAGTGTGATAATCTTTCTTCAACAGCGCCTTTTCTCCATTCCTCATCTCTGACAATCTCCTTGCCTTTGCTTTTGATGGTATCGGCATATTCTACCAATCGCTCGGTAGCATCATCACGACGGTTTAAAAGTACATCTTCTACACGTTCCAGTAGCTCTGGTGGAATTTCCTGATAAACTTCAAGCATTCCGGCATTCACAATTCCCATGTCTAAACCGGCTTGGATAGCATGATATAGAAATGCGGCATGCATGGCTTCACGCACGGTATTATTCCCTCGGAAGGAGAAAGAGATATTGGAGACACCGCCGCTTACTTTTGCATAGGGCAAGTTCTGTTTGATCCACCTTGTGGCATTGATAAAATCAACTGCGTAATTGTTATGTTCTTCAAGTCCGGTTGCTACTGTTAAGATGTTTGGGTCAAAAATAATGTCTTGTGGTGGAAAGTTGATTTCATTTACCAGGATATCATAGCTTCTTTTACAGATTTCAGTTCTACGTTCAAAATTATCTGCCTGTCCCTGTTCATCAAATGCCATAACAACAACAGCAGCACCATATTGCATAATTTTACGGGCGCTTTCTCTAAATTTATCCTCTCCTTCTTTTAGGGAGATGGAGTTTACAATTCCTTTTCCCTGCAGGCATTTCAATCCATTTTCGATTACCGACCATTTTGATGAATCGACCATGATGGGTAATTTGGCAATATCTGGTTCTGAGGCAATGAGGTTAAGAAACTTGGTCATGGCTGCTTCAGAGTCTAGCATACCTTCGTCCATATTTACGTCTATGATTTGGGCGCCACCCTCTACTTGTTGTAGGGCTACGGCCAATGCAGCTTCATAATCGCCACCTAAAATTAATTTAGAGAATTTTGGAGATCCTGTTATGTTTGTTCTTTCACCAACGTTTACGAAGATACTTTCGGGGGTGATGGTAACGGGTTCTAATCCGCTTAGTCGGAGATAGGGAGCAATGGTTGGAATTTCACGTGGTTTTGCTTTTTTTGCTTTTGCAGCAATACAGCCAATATGTTCTGGGGTGGTGCCACAACAACCACCAACAATATTAACAAAGCCGGAGTCGATGAAATCTTCTACCAAATGCGCTGTTTCATGGGGAAGTTCATCATAGGCACCAAATTCATTTGGTAGGCCTGCATTTGGATAGGCAGAGATAAAACATCCAGCTTTTGCTGACAATTCTTCAATGTGGGGACGCATTTCTTTTGCACCTAAGGCGCAGTTGAACCCGATGCTCAATGGATTGGCGTGACTAACGGAGTTTAAAAATGCTTCTGCTGTTTGGCCAGATAAGGTTCTGCCGGAAGCATCGGTAATAGTACCAGAAATCATGATTTCTAGTTTGCGACCGATTACTTCTTCATATTTTTTAATGGCAACAATTGCGGCTTTACAGTTTAGGGTATCAAAAATGGTTTCGATTAGCAATAAATCTGATCCACCATCAACTAGTCCACGTACCTGCTCATAATAAGCGGCTTCCAGTTCATCAAAATAAACAGCTCGATATCCAGGGTCGTTTACATCGGGCGACATAGAAAGCGTACGATTTGTTGGTCCTACAGCTCCTGCAACAAAACACCTGCGTTCAGGGTTTGCTTCCATAAATTCTTTAACTGCATCTTTGGCAACTCTGGCACCTTCATAGCTTAGCTCATAAGAGAGCTCTTCCATCTGGTAATCGGCCATTGAAATTCGTTGCGTACTGAAGGTGTTGGTTTCAACGATATCTGCTCCTGCCTTTAAATATTCGAGGTGAATGGCTTTTATAATGTCAGGACGTGTGATATTAAGTAGGTCATTATTCCCCTTTACGTCGCAAGGATGATCTTTAAAGCGTTTTCCTCTAAAGTCTTCTTCAGTTAGTGTATATCGCTGAATCATGGTACCCATTGCACCATCTATAATCAATATGCGTTTTTTCAGTTCTTCTCTAATGCTCATTCTTTTGGGGATATGAGACAGGAGATATGAGGGAGGAGATGTGGGATTGGAGATGTGAGAGAGGAGATTTGAGACATGCGTGTCTATGAATCTCGAATCTAAAATCCCGAATCTAAATCTCGAATCTAAATCTCGAATCTCTATGGCTTATGTAAAATTGGAAGGAAATTATCCTTAACTTATCTTTTTTCCCAGATCGAGATCTTGAGAAATAGAATGTAGCACCTTGTTAGCACAGGTTGCTAAGACATCTTTGGGTCTAATCCCTCCGCCTTTCTTTATAAGCAGTACAAAAATGCAACAAAGGGATGTTAATTCCAAAAATATAGTGTGATAACCAAATAAAATTACAAAGGCCATGCAAATGTGCACGGCCTTCGGTATAATGTTCTGAAGTATGTTGTTATTTTCTTCCTCCGAAGATGCGTAATAAGAATAGAAAGATATTTAAGAAATCAAGGTATAAAGTTAGGGCACCTACGATGGCCATTTTGTTAGATTCAACTTGTGTAACCTGATCTCCATTAACTTCAATTCCTTCGCCAATTCTTTTGATTTTTTGTACATCGTATGCCGTTAATGCGGTAAACAATGCTACGCCGAAGAAGCTCATTACGTAACTGAAAGTAGGGCTGTTTAAGAACCAGTTAATTACTGATGCGATGATTAATCCTACTAGGCCAACCATTAAAATAGGGCCAAATTTGCTTAAATCTACATCGGTAGTATATCCTAATACTGCCATGATGCCAAAAATCCCAGCTGCAGCAGCAAAACATGAAACCACAGATGCTGAGGTATAGGCTAATAAGATAAAACTTAGGCTAATCCCTGTTAGGGCTGAATACAGAATGAAAACTCCGATAAGTGCTGGGTATGACAATTTGCTAAAGCCGAAGCCCATCAATAATACTAATCCTAGTGGGGCAAACATGGCTACATAACCAAAGATGCTCATTTTTCCTTCTGCAGTTACTAAAAAGCCCATTAATTCTAAGTTGGTGCCAAATAGGTAAGCTGCTAGCGTTGATAAACCAAGCGCCACAAACATCCATGTAAAAACATTGGCAAAGAATTTTTTAGAAACTGATTGCTCTTGTACAAAAATACTTTTGTCTTGATAGTGATAATTTTGTTCTTCCATTTGATTTATAAATAATTAGTAAGCTAAAAATAGGATTTTAATTTAATCTTTTTGTCAGTAGTTCTTCAACTTTTTTGTAAAACTGTGTTGGTTTTAGTTTTCGCCAGTGCAGTTCATCGAGTTCACCGCCGAAGTTGATGTAATAATCGATGCTATGGTCTCTGAATTCGCGAATTACATGGTCGTTAAAGTTAATTCCTGCAATCCATCCATCTTCTACATCTTGAAACCATTCTTCATAGTAGCTATCATCTGAAGCGTGGAAGTTGAGTACATTTTCTCCGATGAGTATAAATTTGTTAATGCCTTCATCGATCATGAGCTCTATGATTTCGCGTTTCAATAACATGATATCGTTGTTGATGGTATCGTTCCATTCGCCCATTAATTCTATAATCGCGTATCCTTTATCGTAATCTACAAAAATGACTTTGATATAAAGTGTGGTTGATCCAAAGGCATCCCATTGTGGGTGGATCAGGAAATTATAAAGTTGTTTATCGAAATAAAATTCGGAGTATTCGGTATTAAAAAATGGGGAGAGTTCATCTTCTGCGGCAATGTAGTCATCTCTCCATAGATAAAAGGGTTCAATTTCGTGCATTTTTGTTACGGGTTATGAGTTATTACCGAACTGAATATTTAGTCGTAGGCAAGCAATTAGTCGCTAGCGCATTAAAGTTATTTTGAGGTTAATAAGTTATGGAGTTTGGCATGGATAATTTCTAAATGCGCAACCGGAACTTATGTCTCATAACTTAGCTCTTGCTAGCTTCAACCGCTTTGCGGACACTTCCATATTTGTGAAGGAGATCTGCAGCCTGATCGTGGTCAATATTTAGTTCTTCCATTACCATTTGCGTTCCACGATCTACCAGTTTATGATTAGTTAACTGCATATCGACCATTTTATTGCCTTTTACTCTGCCTAATCTAATCATTACGGTAGTGCTGAGCATGTTGAGCGCCAATTTTTGAGCAGTTCCAGATTTCATGCGAGTAGATCCTGTTAAGAACTCTGGACCAACTACGATTTCTACTGGAAAATCAGATTCAGCGACAATTGGTCCACCTTCATTACACACTATGCATCCGGTTAATATTCCGTGTTTCCTTGCACTATTTAAACCACCGATTACATATGGGGTGGTACCAGAAGCGGCTAGGCCGACTAATGAGTCTTTTTCATTGATTTGGTATTTCTGTAAATCTATCCAAGCTTGTTGATTGTCGTCTTCTGCGAACTCGACTGCTTTTCGGATGGCTGTATCGCCACCGGCAATGATGCCGACTACGCGATCAAATGGAACGCCAAAAGTTGGGGGGCATTCAGAAGCATCAACTACTCCCAGACGACCACTTGTGCCGGCGCCGATATAAAATAAGCGGCCACCTTTCGCCATTCTTTCGGCGACTGCCGAAGCTAGTTTTTCTAATTGTGGTAAGGCTTTTTCAACAGCTTGTGGTACAATTTTGTCTTCGGTATTGATATTTGTCAAAATCTCTAAAACTGACATTTTATCAATGTCATTGTATTTAGATTCCTGCTCTGTTACTCTCTTCATGAATGTCATTTATGTTAAAGATGGTTAATTTCTCAATTAACAGGAAATATTATCAATAAATCCCTGCAATTTTAGAGAGAAGATTACACCATTGCAAGTATTTGGATTAAAATATTAGAAAAACTAAAAAGTTGTGTCGTTGTTTATGAATTTAACAGGCTAATTTTCATAGCTTTGTATGCCTCTACGTAATGAAAAAAAATACGCGTTTTAATATTCTTATTGCATTGACCTATTCTGTAACCTTAATAGGAGGGATGTTTGTGGGTTACAAGTTCCTAAAAGACCAGGGTTTTCAGGTACAAAGGGATGCTCGTTATGCTGACAATAACGCTCAAAAAGTAGAAGACATTATTCATATCATCAACAAAAATTATGTTGATGAGGTAAATGCAGATAGCTTGCATCACCTTCCGATAGATAGTTTATTACATCAACTCGATCCGCATAGCATGTATTTGCCGGCTAGTGAGGCGGATGAGTTTTCGGAAACGCTGGAAGGCAATTTTGAAGGGATTGGTGTAGAGTATTATATTTTGAATGATACCTTACTGGTAACGAATGTATTTAAGGATGGTCCGGCTTTTTTTGCTGGGATTAAACAGGGTGATAAAATATTAAAGATTGATAGCAATGTTGTAAGTGGAAGATCTTTGCCACGATCGGAAATGATGGGTAAGATTAGGGGTAAAAAGGGTACACCTGTACAAATTACGCTGTTGCATCCTGGAACCGCCAGTCCTGCAACATTAACTATAAAAAGGGGCAGGGTAGAGGTAAGCAGTATTGATGTTGCCTATATGATTAATCTGGAGACGGCCTACATTCGCATTAGCAAGTTTGGGGCGAATACGGACAATGATTTTGTGAATGCTGTTCGAAACCTAAAGACGAAGGGCATGAAAAAGCTTGTTTTAGATTTAAGGGATAATGGCGGCGGTTATGTTACTGCGGCAACGGGTTTGGCTAATCAGTTTTTGCCAGAGAATAAGCTAATTGTTTATACAGAGGGCAAACATGAGCCACGTACTGATTATTTCGCTACAGGGGGAGGAGAGTTTGAGCAGGGGAAATTAGCTGTGATCATTAATGAAAACTCTGCTTCGGCAAGTGAGATTTTTGCTGGGGCTATGCAAGACCTGGATCGTGCAGTTATTGTAGGGAGAAGATCGTTTGGCAAAGGATTAGTTCAAGAGCAGTTTGCTTTTGAGGATGGTTCGGCATTGAATCTCACTATTGCAAGATATTATACACCATTGGGAAGAAGTATCCAGAAATCATATAAAAAAGGCTATGCTGCCTATCAACATGAGTTAGAGGATCGTTATAACGATGGTGAGATGACATCTAGAAGTGCGAAGAAAGATACTTTGCAAAGGACTGCTGCGTACGTTACGCAAAATGGTAAACGGGTATATGGCGGAGGCGGGATTACGCCAGACATATATGTGAAAATGGATACGGTAGGCTATAATAAGTTCTATGCTATGCTGGCTACCAAAAAGGTATTGGTTGATTTTGTATTCGATGTGCTTGCGGATCGTTATACAGCAACTTACCTTTCGCAAAATCTGAATACTTTTACGATCAACGATGCGGATTATAGAGATCTGTTAAAATACATCCAGGCAAAAAATGTTGTTATAGATCCTAAGCAACTGCTGGAAGCTAAGCCAATTATATTTAATGATTTGAAGGTGATGCTGTGTAAATACCATTTAGGTGATGCAGGTTACTACAAAGCGCATAACTTAACCGATAACATGGTGAAGCAGGCTTTGATGAGTATACAATAATCAATTAGCTACATTTTTAAATTGCCACCATGAACGTGCTCATTGTTGAAGATGAAAGAGGTTTAGCCTTAGAAATGGCTGATTTTCTAGGTAAAGAGGGTTATCTTATTGAACATGCCTGGAAGTGGGCCTCTGCCTCGGAAAAGATCTTTATCAACACCTATGATTTTATTATGCTTGATCTTGGCCTTCCTGACGGGGATGGGATGGCTTTATTGGACCAGCTTAAATCAATTCCTGGGCGTGAGGATGCGGTGATTATATTAACGGCAAGAGGCGATCTGGATGATCGAGTAGCAGGATTGGAGGCTGGGGCAGACGATTACCTTGCGAAGCCTTTTTCGCTTAACGAGTTATTGGCCAGGATGCATGCGATTATCAGAAGAAAACATAAGCTCGAAAAGAATGAGGTGAATGTGCATGGTTTTTTATTGGACATTAAAAATCATCAGCTATCATTTAACAAACAGCCCATTAACCTTACGAATAAAGAATTTGAGATCTTTAACTATTTGGTACTGAATAAAAATAGGGTGATTTCCAGGATGAACTTAACGGAGCATGTATGGGGAGACGTTTTGGAGATTAACAGTGATTCGAATTTCGTAGATGTACATGTAAAGAATTTAAGGAAGAAATTAAGTGTATTTGCGCCAATCAATTGGTTAGAGACGGTTCGCAGTATCGGATATAGGTTAAATATGAATACACGGGATGAAACTTCAGTTTAAGCTAGCCTTGTATAATGCACTGACGAAAGCGGCCATTATAGTTTTTTTGGGATTTTTAATCGTTCTTTTTACTAAGAATATCTCTATCAACCACATCCAGCAGCGATTAAAGGAAAAGCGTACAAAAATCATTTCGCAGTTATCGGATCCAGAGATTAGTGATCCTTTAGCGCGGGAAGGCAACTATACAGATTATAATCTTTTACATGAAGAGTATTTTACGCTTGTTGCAATTCCTAAACTAGCTCATACCAAAGAAAAGTTTACCGAGGAGTTCAGGACTATTGATGACAGTAAGTTGGACTATCAGATATTAACTCAGGATTTCGATCACAATGGGCAGTTTTACAGGTTGGAATTAGGAGAGACTTTAGCTACTGTAGATTTGTTAGAGCGGACTATTATGAGGTTTACGCTATTGGTATTGGCTATTGTAGCGATTATTACGTTGGTTACGGATCTTGTTTTTTCTAAATATCTGCTTTCTCCTTTTTATAAGATCATAGATGAAAAAATCAACAAGGTAAATGATCCAATTCATTTTAGCTATGCGCCAATAAAGACTACTACAAAGGATTTTATTGTGTTGGATGAAAGTATTAGCATGTTGATGAATAAATTCAGGGTGTTTGTTTTGGCGCAAAAGGAATTTATTGCCAATGTATCGCATGAGTTGCTTACGCCGATTTCTATCTTAACTGTACGAATGGAGAATTTGCTGAATGAAGAGCAACTATCTGCTGATGGCGAGAACAAGATTTTCTCCAATCTTAAAACGTTGGGAAGGTTAAAGGCGATTATCAATAGTTTGCTGATGATTTCGAAGATAGAAAATCAACAATATCTTAAAAACGATGAAGTTTCAATTAATGAAACTGTGAAGGAGATTGTTAGTGAGTTGGATCATCGATTGTTGATGAAAGAGTTGAGTATTACTACGGATTTGGCTAAAGACTTTATTTTAAAAGGAAATTCGTCGTTGATTACTATACTGATCAGCAACATAGTGAGCAATGCTATAAAGTATAATGTAAACCATGGTAGGATTGTTATTTCTTCTAATTGGGGGGATGATTGTTATGAATTGTTGATTAGCGACACGGGAATAGGAATGGCGCAGAACGAAATTGATAAGGTTTTTGGCCGTTTTGCTAAGTTGCATGACGGCGATGAAAACAGTTATGGGTTAGGTTTAGCGATTGTAAAACACATTGCAGATTTTCATGATATTGTGGTGACTATTGTTTCTAGGCCTAATGAGGGGACGAAAGTTTCTTTGAAGCTTAAAGCTTAAAGACCAAAGCTTAAAGCGTTGGATGGTTAAGCGACTTTCATGGGTTTGGTAAGCTTCTCTTTTCCTTCTTCATCTTTTCTTCATGTTGTTGTTGCAACTTTGAACTAACAATTTAATCTATTAAAATAATTCAACATGAAAAGAAGCATTTTAGCATTGGCTTTAGTAGCTATGTCATTCGGCGCATTCGCTGTACAAACTCCTGCAACTTCTAAAAAAGAGGCCCCTAAAACTGAACAAAAAGCTGATAAAAAGATAAAAAAACACGCTGAAAAGAAAGTGGCTACTGTTAAGGTAGAAAAAGCTGAAAAGCCTAAAAAAGGTTAGTTTTAGTATTTAAGGTTTACTCTAAAAAGGTCCTCGATTAAGTTTGGGGACTTTTTTATTTTAATTCCTTTTGATTTTAAATGCTGTTAGGTATTGGATGGGGATTGCGCAGGAACTTTGATTCCCTAAGGATTGGGTAGTTATTCTCTAATGATCCTATAATGATCTTCCAATCATCCTACGTCCATCCTACGTTCATCTTACGTTCATCCTTCGTTCATCCTACGTTCATCCTTCGTTTAAGCCCCATAGATTTTACATGGTTAGCTGTTTGAATGCAAGCCTGGTTTAGTAGGCGCAATCCAATTTGGACTATGCTTTTTAATGCATAATTGAACTGTAGAGATGAGCTTCTTGGTTTTGGTTATTTCTGCCTGAAATAAATCTGAATAGGCACGCCTGCAAAATCGAAGTTCTCACGGAGTTTGTTTTCAATAAAACGTTTGTAAGGTTCTTTAATGTATTGTGGCAAGTTGCAGAAAAAGGCAAACATTGGTGAAGTTGCATTGATTTGGGTAATGTATTTCACTTTGATGTATTTTCCTTTCAGCGCTGGTGGCGGATAGTTTTCGATAATTGGCAGCATTACGTCGTTCAACTTTGAGGTTGGGATTTTCTTGCTACGGTTTTTATGAACTTCTAAGGCGGTTTCTATTGTTTTGAAGATCCTTTGTTTGTTTAAAACTGAGATAAATACAATTGGCACGTCTGTAAATGGCTGCAATTTGGTACGGATCTGATCTTCAAATTCTTTAATGGTTTTATTGTTTTTCTCAATTAGATCCCATTTGTTCACCAAGATTACTATACCTTTTTTGTTTTTTTCTGCTAGGTGGAAGATGTTTACATCCTGTGATTCGAGGCCATCTTCGGCGTCGATCATGAGCATCACTACGTCGGCTTCTTCTAGGGCCTTGATGGTACGCATAACGGAATAAAACTCAATATTCTCTTTTACCTTGGTTTTTTTTCGTAAACCTGCGGTATCGATAAACATAAACTCGTGGCCAAACTGGTTATAGTGAATGTGGATCGAATCACGAGTTGTACCTGCTATTGGGGTTACGATATTGCGGTCTTTACCAATCAATGCATTGATTAATGAAGATTTACCAACATTTGGTCGGCCTACGATGGTAATTTTAGGCAAGCTATTTTCTTCTTCGGGAATATCTTCGAAGTGTTTAATAACTTCATCCAATAGCTCTCCGGTTCCAGAACCTGTCATTGATGAGATGGTATAAATTTCACCTAATCCGAAGCTATAGAATACGGTAGCATCATTTTCTAGTGAAGTATTATCAACCTTGTTAACTACAATAAAAACTGGTTTTTTGCTGCGGCGAAGTAATTGTGCGATTTCATCATCCAAATCTGTAATGCCAGTAGTTACATCAACCATGAATAATAAAGCTGTAGCTTCTTCGATGGCGATCACTACTTGTTCACGGATAGCGGCTTCAAAAACATCTTCTGAATTGGCTACATAACCACCAGTATCAATTACGGTAAACTCTCTGTTTGTCCACTCGGCTTTGCCGTAATGGCGATCACGTGTTACGCCGCTAAAATCATCAACGATAGCTTTGCGACTTTCTGTTAAGCGGTTAAAAAGGGTAGATTTGCCTACGTTTGGTCTTCCGACGATTGCGATGATATTGCTCATGGTGGTGTTATTGATAGTTGATAGTGCGAGGTCAATTGCCGTGATGTTTGGGAGGCCTGCTTTAGCAAGTTAACCATTTATCATTTGACTATCAACCATTAACCCTTTTTGAAAGGGAGTGCAAAGGTACGTTTTATTATCCAAATGCGAAACTCTAATTAGTTTCGGGGATTATTACAAAATTGCTTTTAATTTATGGTGCGAATTAAGGCGTTGTTAATTAGTTATCGTATCCGAAACTCTTGAGGTAGTTTTTCTTGCTTCTCCAGTCTGGGATTACCTTTACGAAAGTTTCCAGGAATACTTTGGTATCGAGAAACTTTTCTACATCTTTTCTGGCTTCCATGCCTACTTTTTTAAGCATGGCACCACCTTTACCGATCAGGATATTCTTTTGAGATTCGCGTTCTACTACGATTTCTGCGGTGATGCGAATCATTGGTCCACCTTTGCTTTGTTCTTCTTTAAAAGCGGTAACGATAACTTCGGTACTATAAGGAATTTCTTTTTGGTAATTGTTAAAGATTTTTTCGCGAATGATTTCGGAGACGAAGAAACGTTGGCTGCGATCTGTTAAATCTTCTTTATCGTAGTATGCAGGGTGTTCAGGGATGGTTTCCAAAATTAGCGGCATGATCCCATCAAGGTTATATTGGTGTAATGCTGAGATTGCGAAGATGTGTTTTGGATTTAACTTTTCTTGCCAGTAGGCAAACTTTTCATCAACCTGTTCTTGTGTAGCATTATCTATTTTATTGAGGAGTACAACGAGTGGGATGGTGGTGTTGGTGATTTTCTCGAGCACATCATTTTCGTCGTGTTTCTCATGAATATCTGTTACAAAAAGAATTAAATCTGCATCACTTAATGCTCCATTTACGGCGGTCATCATTGAGTCTTGCAATCCGTATAAGGGTTTAATGATGCCGGGGGTATCAGAAAATACGATTTGAAAGTCTTCTTCGTTGACGATTCCTAAAATACGGTGACGGGTTGTTTGTGCTTTTGGGGTGATGATAGAGAGCTTTTCACCCACTAGGGCATTCATAAGGGTAGATTTACCAACGTTTGGCTTCCCGATTATACTTACAAAACCTGCTTTATGCGACATGGAAATATTTTTTAAAATAAATTTGTTCTGCAAAGAAACGAATTATATCTTTGCATTCCAATTCGGAGGAACAGCGGAATATCAGTTATACTTCAAATTGTAGATAGTGCGGGGTGGAGCAGTTGGTAGCTCGTCGGGCTCATAACCCGAAGGTCATCAGTTCGAGTCTGGTCCCCGCTACCATAGAAGCTAAAAGATTAAAGCAGAAAGCGTAAAGCTTTAGGCTTTGGTCTCTGAGCTTAGGTTGATAAAATGGCCCGTTCGTCTAGGGGTGAGGACGCCAGATTTTCATTCTGGAAACAGGGGTTCGATTCCCCTACGGGCTACAAGAATTATTATCAAAATGTTTAAAAGGCTGTAAATGATGAGTTTACAGCTTTTTTTTGCTTTTATAGAGATCCCAAAAGGTTAAGGGAATTCATGGATCAGAACCAAATAAGCTCAAGCATTTAGCTAACATAGATGGTTAGCTATTCAATGGATCAAGCGGAATTGTGGGGGGAATAGCATAATTTCTTTCTTTTGCAATTCGCCAATCAGCTGTTATCATCTGGTGCATTATTTTCAGGTTGACGCGAAGTTGCTTCAGAAAACAGTACAAAGAACACATTAGTGGTTATAGCGCATGGGAACAATAGGTATAGCGATAAATGGATGCTGTTCAGCATGAACCTTGTTAGCCGGCTTCTGAACAGATTAGTCCATTTTCTTAAGATTATTAAATGCATCCGCTATTTTAGTGCCTAGTTTTTGGTTACTTTTTACTTTGTAGTTATAATATCCGTACCAGATAATAAGGATTCCATCTTCGTATTTCATCGTCGTATTTTCGATATTAAACCAGAATAAGTCCTTTCCTGCCTTATCTTTAAATGAAAACATATCTTTATTATCAATTTCGGAATTGGCTATCTTTTTATATCCCATATCGCCCACTACAGGAGAATAGTATTCCAGTCCGACCATATTTTTTAATATAATTTCTTTTGTTTCCTTTTTTGTAATCACTTGCGCATTTAACTCTGTAAAGGCAAACAATAGGAGTAAGTGTATAATTATTTTTTTCATTTTTTATTGGATTTTGGTTTTAGGTATTTATTGGTTGAGAAAGTATAATATTAGAGATATATCGTTTAAATTTTTACTGAACTTTTTTTGAATTTTTAGTAAAGCACAAAATTCGATCACATCATCATAGATTTAATACGTGATGCCATCGTACTGGTTTTAAATCAAACTTAGCACAAAAACTTTTCTCCAAAAATACCTAGAAATGAGTATTTTCATTCTGCGCATAATTGAGGGAACAACTATTGTGTATTTCGGCAAAAAATGTTCATTTTATTTCGGGCCAGGCTGGTCACCCCAATTTTTCCCATCGACCTATGTTGGATACCCATGCGTCTAGCCAAATTATAGAAAACTGAGATGCCAGAAATTTGCAAGACGAATACCAGTGTGAGTTAGTTTTACCACAAAGGGCACTAAGTGCACGAAGTTTAGCCACAGATTAATGGATTTTGGCGCTTCAGATTAAGCTACAGAATCTTTAGATTTATGTTATGATTGGTTTTAAGTAGACGATGTGGTTCTTACATATGTTATAATTTTTTACATTTTTTGTTTTCAATGATTAAATGAATAGCTTTCATCAGATATTGTGAGCGGTTTAGATTAAATAATTGATTATGATAGTTTCTATTGATGAATTGCAGATTGATCTCTTTAACAGGTTCAAAAAAACAAATGGTGCTGAATTTGGAATAACAAAAATTGACTTTCCATTAAAAACCGAAAAGCTTAGTCTTTATCTAGAGCATTATCGTGCTCCAGAGATTATTTATAAAATATCGTTTGAAAAAATATTATCCTATGTAGTTTCGCAGGATTATCTTCAAGAAAATAATATCAAGGATGTTACTTATTCAAAAGATTTTTCCTCTGCTATATTAAAGCAATTAGATGGAACAAAATATATGGACTATCTTAATACGTGGACGGATCTCAAGATATTTTTTGAAGGAGAAGCATTAACAGCTATAAAACAATATGCTGTGTATAGCCAAAACGTTATGATTGATATCATCACTAATAAAGTTCCGATAATAGAAATTATACTTGGGGATGAACTTTAAGAAGACTTGGAATATTTACAGCTAGTTCTAAAACCATATGACATTATTTGCCATTTTAAACTTTAACGCATCTGCTTTGTCGATACTATATATCACATTAGCAATAATTGGTGTCTTATTCTTATTGACCAGTATTTGGGCAATTTATGACCTATCTAGTCGAAAAGGTATTACACGGGAAGAAAAATCATCAATGACTTTCCTAATCATCAGATGGCCCATTTATGGGGTTATTGTATATATGTTTAAAATCAGGAAAACACTTCCTGAAAACTAGTTAGCATGTCTCCTGAACAGCACATGGTAATATTTGAAAGTGCCATCGAGGTAGATCGCACTTTGTTTTTTATAGAAGTTTAGAAAACTAGGATTATTTTTTAGCTAATGTGGCCAGTAAGTTCTCCAGGTTATCAATGCTCATTTTAAATCCTATTTCAAAGCCCATTTCGATCATCTTTTCTAAGCGTTCCAGTGAGTCGTTATAGATGGTAATACTCACTTTTGTGATCCCGTTTTGTTCGGTGAAATTATAGTCCCAATCTGAGCCGGGTAGCTCTTTATTCTCATTTTCATCGGCAAAAGTATTGTACATCTTAAAATTGGTCTTCGGCGTAATGGAAGTGTATTCTTGCACTGACCAGCGTTCCATCCCTTCAGGGCTTACCATTGCATAAAATCTTCTACCGCCAACTTTAAAGTCCATGTATTTTGTTCTGGCCAACCAAGGCTTGGGTGCTACCCACTGATCTAGTAATTCTTTTGTGGTAAAGGCATGCCAAACGAGGGGAAGTTCAGCATCGAATTCTCTGGTAATAAATACGGTCTTTTCAGGTTTGTTAACTGTAAATTCAAATAATAGGTTCGTTTCCATATGTTTAATTTTTAGGTTGTTTCATTTTTGTTAATAGTTCATCGAGTTGATTAAATTTAGTTTCCCAAATCTTTCTGTACTGATCTAACCATTTGTCTATCTCTTTCATTTTCTCAATTTCAAGCGAGTAATAAATTTCTCGGCCTTGGTATTCTTGTTTCACCAATTCGCATTCTGTCAATACGCGAAGATGTTTAGATACCGCTTGGCGTGTGGTGTTGAAGTTTTCAGCAATGGCATTTGGGGTCATTGCTTGTAATGCGATCAATGCAATAATTGCTCTTCTTGTTGGGTCCGCAATCGCTTGAAAGATATCTCGCCTCATGTAGTTTTGGATTATATTGTGAAACTATTCGGTTGCAAATATATATGCAACTATTCGGTTTCGCAAATTTATTTTGAAATATTATTTGTTTGGTATTAGTGTGGGGGGGACAGTATTTCTTTAGATCAAGCTTTAATTTTAATAAACTATAGTTATTATCAATAAACTAAAAAGGCTGCAAACGATAAGTTTACAGCCTTTTTTTCGAAGAAATTTCTTTCTTTGTGCTCGTTATTACTTGATATTAATCCAAGTATTCAGGCTGTTATTCGGAGTTTCTAATAGCACTTTGTAAAAATTAGAAGGATAATTTTTAAGGTCTGCTAAGAAATGCTGCGTACCTGCTTCAACTTCTCCCAGCAAATGATACTCGTCTTTTCCACCAGTCTTAAAGTTATTGGTGGTAGCTAACCAAACCTTTACCTTAGCCTTATTTTCAATGGCTTTCCAACTTATATCAAGATGGCCCTGGATTGGGTTTGCCTTTAATGCTGTTATGGATACGGGCCCAATAAAAGGTGTGCCATCAACTTCCTGTGCTACGGCTTTTGGAAGTGACACATTTAAATAACGCGCAATGGAAGGCATAATATCTACTACACCGAGATCGAAATATTTGGCGTAAGTATTTAGGTCTTTGTAATTGCTAATCATCCAAGTAGAGCGTTGGCGATCTGATTGACCACCATGTCCCTTTCCGCTTTTCTCATCTCTTCCATGATCGGTTGTAATTACAATTAACCAATCTTCCTTATCTTTTTGCTGGCGATAGGTAATGGCATCCCAGATTTGTCCAATCTGTTTATCCAAGAGACTAACAGCATTATAAAATTCAGGCCCATCTCCGTATCGGTGCCCCATATCATCTGTATATTCCAGATAGATCCACGATAAGTCTGGTGCTTGGTCATGGATGGTTTTTGCTGCTTGTTTTACTACTTCCTCATCTATTTGGTGCATATAGGCTGAATTTCTATCATGTTTGAAGCGGGCAGTATCTAATTCATAACCATCTGCAATGAAATCTGGCTTAAAGTTTCCGGTTTGTGGTAATCTATCTCCCAAGAGTTTGGTACGGTTGTCTGTCCAACTTGAAAATATGGCTGTCTTTTTATTTGGATACTGATCTTTAAAGAGCTTAAAAATGTGCTGGTAATTATAGTTTGGTGCTTTGATGTTATTGTCGGGCACATTATGTTTGTTGACCCAAGTACCTGTTAGGAGGCTGTTGTAACCTACTGCAGATATGGTTGGGGTTTCATTGTAGCTACTTTTGTCTCCACCTACGTGCATGCGCGTATAGGATCCAGCCTGTATTATTTTTTTAAAATTGGGAAGGTCAAGTTTTTCCATTACATCGGCTGGAATGCCATCTGCAATAACGTACACGACCTTACGGTTTTTTTGCTGCGCCATAACGGAAACCGAAAGGCTTATGCATATTGAGAAAAATATTGTTTTTAACATGGGTTAGGTTGGGATGTTGAAATGTTTTGGATGTTGGAAAGTTGAAAGGTTAGTTCCTGTCAGCAGGGCTGGATTGGGGTGTTATAGCCATGTGTGGGTTGATCAAATATTCCGAGTTGAGGTTAGGTTAAAAGTGGTGAGGGAAATATTCATTTTCTACGGTTCCATCGGCATACATTTTAAGGATGGCATATCCTGGCGGTGTTTCCAGATAGAAACCTGGTCCTGCTGATTCTGCATCGCCCTTGCCCCACCAAAAGCCGCTCATGGCGCCATTGCAACAGTATTGAACACCATTGTATTCTGTATGATCGGAGAGGTGATTGTGACCACTCAGGCAGATTCTTACCTTATTTCTATGTTTGTAAAAAAGATCTTTTAGTTTTTTGCAGTCTGAATGTCCTCCACCTACCAACACCTGAGTGGTGCCCAAAATTGGGTAGTGTGACATTAATAGAGTAGGTTTTGCGGGATGTTTTGTTAATTCCTGCTCCAGCCACTTCAACTGTTCATCATCTAAAGAAATTTTAGCGTTGTTGCCATCCAAAATGATAAAATGCCAATTGTTTTTCGTGAAACTATAATAACGGTGGGGAATTTTTAAGCGTTTGACGACATATTCTTTCCCGTACATTTCATCGGTCTTTTCTGGTGCTTTCCACCAAGGGTCGTGATTGCCGATGCAGCTATAGATTTCATATTTGCTAATGCCTCTGATACAATCATCCCAAACGGCCCACTGTTTGGTAACCTGTTCACGAACAACATTGTCATATGACGCATCGTTAATGGAATCTCCGCCGTTGAGAAAAAAATCTGGGCGGTGTTTATCTACAATCTGTTTTAAACAGGCCTTAAATCTTTCTGGGGCATTTTCTCCTTCACGGATGTGTACATCTGTGATGTGTGCTACCGTAAGTACAGGTTTTTTACTTTCTGACTTTAAAGGTTCGGTTACGGAGGCCCAAGTGGGCAGTGCACCCGTTATGGATGCACCGGTAGATAGGCCAATGGCTTTTAACCATGATCTTCTTTTCATCTCTGCCATTGTTACCAACCAAAAATCTGTTTGAGACTTGGGTTTAGTGTTACCTGCTGCTGCGGAATAGGACGGTAATAGAATTTTGGCTCAACAAAGTTTCTGGTTACACTTTCCGTTACGATATTGCCACCTGCGTTTCCATTTTTCAAATATACCGTTGCATCAGAACCTACGAGGCCAGCTCTGTAATAGACCAGTTTCACTCCCAATGAATTTTTTTCCTTTTGGTCTTCACCAGGAATAGTCACCGTTCTATCGATCAAGATGATATCATCTACACCATCGCCAGTAAGGTCATATTTGCCTAAACCAGAAAAATACATTCCTTCAGGGCTTTTGGTAAGCAGTTTGCCCACTTTCCATCGCATCACGTCGTCAAAGCGCATATTTTCAAAAGCATATTCCACTCTACGTTCTCTTCTGATCTCTAGGATGACACCAATGTTGCTTTTCACATCAGGATATTGTTGCAGCAATACAGGATCTGGATCTGCATTTGCTGTTGTTAGGTTTAAATCTGGCAAAGCGACCCTTCTTCTCAAAAGATTAAGGGATTGATCTAGCTGTGCCTGTGTTAAAGTACCTAATTCTGCTAAAGCTTCGGCATAGGTTAAAAGCACTTCAGCATAACGATATACTGGGAAATCTACTCCATTTAGCGTATTGTTGTCGGTACTATTTACATATCCTTTTAATTGGTGGTAGCCAGTGAAGTTTTTGTTTAGGCGCTGAATGTAAGGTGCGGCATCAGGAACTCTGATCCAGCCTGGATATACCATTGTTTGCGATAGTCGTGGATCGCGATTTGCAAATTCGGCCACGAAGCCCATTTGCTGATAGCTGGCTTGTGAAGTAAAGCGACTTCCATCTTTCATTAAATAAGTTTGGATGAGGTCTTTTGCCGGTGCCTGTTCATAATCGCCAAAAACGGTAGAGTTTACATTTTGGCCTTTACTTTTGGTAAGGTCGAATATGTTTACCAAGATGATCTCTGTGTTGCCTGTTAAGTCTTGACTAGAGAATAGGGTTGCGTAATCTTGTGTTGGTTTTCCGGTATTGTAGATGCTAAATTTCTTTGCTGCAATGATCTCGCCTGCAACTCTCGCTGCGGTTTCCAAAAAGGCGTTGGCTGAGGCGCTAAGGTTAACTTCGCTATGGTATTTACGGAATGTACCTTCATAAAGTGCTGCGCGCGCATAAAGTGTAGCTACTGCCCATTTACCTGGTGTGCCCACAGGAACGGTTTCCCTCACATTTTTATAAGCGAAATCTAAATCGGCCATAATGCTATCGACAACAAGTGCCCTAGGATCACGAGGTTTTTTCAGTTCTTCATCACTAGGTTCCAATGTTCCAGAATACCATGGCACATCGGAATAACGTTTTATTTTATCGAGATAGAATTCTGCACGATAGTACCTTGCTAATCCTGCATAATGATTTTTAATGGTAGCAGATACCTGTGCTTTACCATAGTTTTCGAGAAAATAGTTGATGTTCCTCAATCGGCTCCAGTTGCTTATACTCCACCCTGTGGTGATGTTTTGTGCATTTGTGGTTGCGGTCATGATTGTTTTTATTTCTACGGCGGCGGTAGTAGCTACGTTATCGGTACTTTGATCATTTAGATAGGTATTTCTATCTGGCTGTGACAGCAAACCATTGACATATAATGAAAGGTCGCTTTCACTATTAAAGAAAAGATTTGGCGAAATGGAGGTTTGTGGGAAACGATCAAGTTCTCCCTTTTTGCATGCGGCAAGTGTGCCTACTGCTGCAATAAATATGATATAAATGTACTTTTTCATTTGACTAGCGATTGAAATGTGATAAATCCTTTTTAGAAATCGAGGTTTAAACCAAAAGCATACCTTCTTTGATAAGGGTAAGCCCAGGCAGACGGCCCTTGGTTAACTGCTTCTGGATCGATGAATTTTTTGATCGAAGAGAATTCATATAGATTCTCGCCGGTGGCGAATACGCGAAGTCGATTTACGTTAAACTTTTTAGTCCATTTTGAGGGAAATGTATAGCCAAGCGATACATTCTTAATTCTCAAATAAGCGCCATTTAACAGGTATTTCGTTTGGGGGATATCCAGGCCAGCTCCGTAATTCGCATCTGCCATCCACGATTGCAATACTGGATATTGAGAATCAGTGTTGGCATCAGCTAAACCAGCGGCGATATAAGATTTAGAGTGTTTTGCTCTTTGCTCTGGCGAATCGGCTGTACCACGGTAATAGTCGAGGTTCCAAGGATAAACATTGGCGTATGGTTGTTGGTAAGGGCCCCAGAAAAGGTAATGGTGCGGATAGAAATCCCTTTTTAATACACCCTGTAAGAAAACAGAAAGGTCAAATCCAGCCCAGTCCATGTTTAAGTTGGCACCAATGGTATAGCGGTCTGAACTATTCCCGATTACTTTTAAATCTTTCGGGTCATTTGCCGTCAAACCTCTTTCTATTTTACCGTTTCCGTCTAAGTCTTTATACTTTGGCCAACCTTCTACGACAGAAAGTGCAGCCCATGGAACGATTGCGGATTGATCTAATGCAGCAATTTCTGCTTTACTACGGAAGACCCCGTCATTCTCCAATCCCCAAATTTCACCGATATCTTGTCCAACGCGGAAGTTAGAGAATAGGTTCTGATCGTTTTTAAAGCTAGAAATCCGTGTTCTCGAATCAGCTAAGAAAACTTTCGTGTCAAAATTAAAGGGTTTAGTGCCTAGCTTAAATTGGTTTCTATAAGTTACAGATAGTTCCCATCCCTTGGTGCGTAGATCTGCCACGTTTTGTCGCGGCGCAATTGTTCCCAATACTGCTGGAAGTTCTACACTAGGCGCTAACATTCCTTTGGTATCTCTAATGAAATAATCAAAATTGAAAGAAAGTTTGTCGTTGAGGAAGCCTAAGTCGGCGCCCATATTTAGCGTAGATACCCTTTCCCAAGTATAAGTTTGAGGGTCAATAACCAAACCTGGTGCGCCGTTGATGACGAGGTTTTGCCCATTTCCACCGATAAGGTAACCAGAAGTAACTGGGTTTAGTGTTTGGATATGACCAAAGTCGCCCACATTTTGGTTACCCAAATCTCCGTAGGATGTACGCAGTTTAAAAGTAGATACGGTTGGCGCTAATGGTTTAAAGAATTCCTCGGCACTGGCAATCCAAGCAGCAGAAGCTGAAGGGAATAAACCCCAACGTCTTTCTACAGGGAAACGAGATGAACCATCATATCTGCCTGTAGCTTCTAGAATATAGCGATCTTTAAATGTGTAATTTAGCCTAGAGAACACACTATTGGTAGCATAGGCAGCGTAACCCGCACTTACTGACCCAGCACCCGTAGCCAATGATAAATTAGGCAATGAAGAAGAAATCAATACATCTCTGTAGGCATTTACGGAAGAATAACTGTAATCTTCGCTATTGAAACCCACCATTGCACTCATAAAGTGATCGCCTAGCGTTTTCTTATAGGTAGAATAAACGTTAAAGGCATTGTGAAGTAGGTAGCTATTGTTTTCTGTTACAGAGCCGTTTCCACCTTCTTCTCTAATGTCATTTGGACCATAACCAATTTTATACTTTTTACTGTCGTTATGGGTTTTCCATAGCTCACGTTTGAAAGATGCATCGGCATTTACCTGCAGGTCGCCATTTAAGAATAGGGCTGATGCGCTGGTGATGTTCTGGAAGCCGAACATGTTCTGTTGGTTATTGCCACCATCAACCAATTTAGCGGCAAGTTTTCCTGCGGCTGTATTTGCCCAAGTTCCATCAGGATTTTTAGCTACATCTGTAGGCATTAGATAATATAGATCGGTGATGTTTCCGTTAGGAAGTGCACGTTTTGTTTGGTAAATGTTAACGTTGTTATCGATTTTTAACCAAGAAAGTGGTGAAAATCCTAATTTACCGCGCAATCCATAACGATCCCAGTAATCGGCAGTGAGTTTGTTCAAACCATTATCTCTGGCATAATCGGCAGATAGATAATAGGTAAGGGGCTTGTTGTTGACAGTTGCGCCACCAGAGAATGATAGGGTATGATTTTTTGAGAGGCTGGCATCATTAAAAAAGTAACTATACCAATCATTACTTCCCATGTATTCCCATCTATTAGGATCTGTTGGGTTGATACGGGTATCAGCTATGGACGGGTTATCTGATCTTTCTCTTGCCCAACGGTAATACTCGTCAGAATAGTTAACATAATCCCAAGGGGTGTTATCGGTTGAGGTTTCGAGCACCCTAGAAAAGATATAGGGATCTGTTACCGGTTTAGGGAGTAGGGTTGGTTTTGCCCAAGAATAGAAGCTATTGTAGCTGATTACATTGTTTCCGGCAACACCTTGTTTAGTGGTGATCAATATTACACCAAATGCTGCCCTAGCTCCATAGATTGCAGAGGAAGCAGCATCTCTTAATACTGTAAACGAAGTAATATCAGCAGGGGTTAAACGAAGCATATCATCATTGCTCGTTGCTGGAATTCCATCAATTACGATTAGTGGCGAGCCTCCATTGATTGAGGTATATCCCCGAATGTTAATATTAGGAACACTACCTGGTGCACCGCCTGCGTAGGTAATGTTTAGGCCAGGGCTAATTCCTTGCAGGCCTTGCATCACATTGGTTACGGGACGTGATTCGAGTTGTTTACCAGAAATCTGATCGATGGCACCGGCCACATTGATCTTTTTCTTGGTACCAAATCCTACTACCATTACCTCGTCTAGGTTGGCATAGTCGGCAAGGAGGGATACGTTAATGGTAGTTCTACCGCCTACGTTAATTTCCTGTTGTTTATATCCCATATAGGAGAAAACAAGGATAGCATCACCTTTGAGGTTACTGATACTATAAGCGCCATTTATATCGGTGGCAAAGTGTAGGCTAGTTCCTTTTACACTAATGTTAGCGGCAGGAATTGTTTCCTTCATGTTTTCATCGGTGACCACACCCTTCACCGTTATATTCTGTGCAAAACCGCTAGCGGAAATGAGCAGAAGGAAGAACATCCAGAGTAGATTTTTTTTCATGTTGATTGATAATTAGTTGTTTGATCGGAGTGTTATATGCTTTTCAGCGTCGGCTAAATTGAGCATATCATATTAAAGCTGAGTTAAACTTAGATTAATATATTAATTGAACGTTCATTCAATCTATATGAAAATAATTTTGCGATATTTCTCTGCTTTTGATTACTTTGCTCAATCAAACTTTATATCAAATGGGACGTAAAAGTCTAAAGGAGACGCGACGACAAGAAATCATCCAAGTATTTTATAAGTTGGCAAAAAAGGAGGGGTATGAAAATACCTCTATAGCGAAAATTGCCAAGGTCATGGATATTAACCCCAGCCTCATTATTCATTATTTTAATACGAAGGAGGATCTTACCTATGAGTTAATAGATCACATCTTGGACAGGTATCTTTTGATCTATACTGTAAAGCACAAAGGTGAAGCGACGTTAAAGGATTTGCAGCGGACCGTTGAAATGTTATTTTCGAAGAAATGGAATCTGCTTTTTGATGATGGATTGTTCTATACCTTTTATGCTCTAGCATTTCGGGAGAAGAAAATAAAATTGAAATATAAGTTGATTTTAGATGCGCTCCGTGAAGGTTTAGCTACTATGATAGAGCAATGTAATGCGCAATCCATTACCGATGTGAGCGATACTAAGGGTGTAGCTGATTATATATTTGTTCTTGTAGACGGTGCTTATTTTTATCTCTCAATGGAAAGTGAAGATAAGGCTTATGCAGAGCGTTTGGCACATTACAAACAAATGGCCTATGCTGTCTTATCTATCGCTCCGCTTGATCTTGACGGCGTTCTCGACGCTTAATTAGGCCTATTAATGCATATAAGCCGATACCCATCCACAAAAGGTTTGCCGCAACATTGGGCAGGTCATTAGTGTCTAGTGCTGTTATAGCTAAACAACCTCCTCCTAAGACATTCAGGATTTGAAAGGCAAGCGAGTCGGACTTAATAACTTTCATGCTCAATAAAAGATAGCCTAGGGTACAAAATATTACGCCAGACCATCCGATTAATGTCATTGCTAATTTCATAAACTTAAATTTGACTTTAAAGATAGGGTTTGAAGTCCGAAAGTCGTAAAGTCCGTTCCCCTCGGCAGGGCAATAGCTGAACGATTAAAGACTAGCATGGCTTGGCGATATCAGTTCTTAACTTTATCATCCAAAGGAATCAAAAAGGGAAAGAGATTAAAAATTACCCTCTTTCCCTTTTAGATCCAAATCTGTTATTAATCAATAATGTTTGGGGTATGTCTAATCATTTTTATATTTTTTTCTGCTAGCAGTTAAGTTGAACATTGGAATATCTACAGCAACAAAAAGGTTAAAGTGTGGTTTAAGGTTAAAATTGTTGCCAGTTGTGCTAACTGGGCTTGTCCATTGGTAGCCAGCTCCGAAAGACAAGGGAAGGTAAAAAGGAAAGCCATAGGCGAGGTGAACACTAGGAGAAACCAGTCCAGCTAAATTGACATCTTGTTGATATGCTCCGGCATTGTCCAGCTTGTAGCGGATAATACCTCCAATATCAAACACCCCTGCAAATAAACTTAAGCTGCCAATTTTATTAAAACCATGGCTAATGGTAAAGCCAATTGGAGCAGTTAAGCCGTACTCGTTGCTAAATCCTGAGGCCACTGTTTTATTCCTCGCGAAGAAACCTCCTACAAAAGCGTTTATGGCTATGTTAAAATTGGTTACTTTTTTAATCCTAGAGCTACCTGAAGGCAGTGCATAAGATTCTAGCAAAGCTTCTACTTCTTTACCACTCTCTGCTTGACTTAAGGATGCAAAGAGTTTATAATACTCGGTAACTTTAGAAAGGGTAAAAATGAATTTCTCAGAATTCTCTTCTTGCCACTTAGATTCTTTTAATTTCGCTGCTAAAATAGTCTTCTCTCTTAGCAATCCTTGTTGTTGGTCGTAATAAGCTGTTTTATCTTGTGGAGTTACTGGGGTTAATTGGCTAATCCTATTTAACTCACTATTAATGGTGGTAATTTTTGCATCTATGGCCTTAATCTCAGTGGCTGCATTGTTTTTGGCTTCATCAGCCGTCTGTTTTTTGAATGCATCGTCCTTTTTCATTTCTTCCATATAGTTGCTAACTACATTCAGCATTTGCGATAAATCATCAACAGCGAGACTGTATTCCTTTTCGCCTAATGCCTTGATCATGTTAATGGTATGTCCAGAAAAGTTTGGCCAATAGGTAGTTATTCTAGCAAACTCCTTCTTTAATGGGGTTGCACTATCTGATCCTGTTACAAAAGGTTCACAAAGTTGTAGAGACTTAATGATGAGTTGATTATATGTGTTGTATCTTTCGGCTGAGAAAGGCCTCCAAGACAATTGATTAATTCCTTGATCATATTCTTTAATTTTGATGAGTTCAACCTTTAATTCTTGTAGTTTTCCAGAAGTTTCAGCTATTTTGTTGAGAAGTTTGGTAAAATCAATTTTTGAGGAAGAGGCCCATGCAGAAAGTAAGTCGACAGCTGTTTTTTTCTCAGTTCCTGTCCAAAATGGTATTTTGTTACCGCGTTGATAAAGAAGGCCCAAAAAATATAGTGCTAATTCTGCTTTGTTTTTGTCTTGATTGTTGGTTACTTTGTTGATTTCATCTGTTGATATATAATCTAGATCATCATCTGCAGAATCAGTCAAACTTTTTTTTCGAAGGTTGTCGGAGGTGAGTTTAACTACGCGAACAAAGCTGGCATAATTGTTCTCCGCAGAAAGAAATTTGCAGGTGTCTAAATTATGTAGGCTTTGACCTAGGCTTTTTTTGCCATGTAGTGCATTCAACATTTCTGAAGCTGTAAATATCATGGTAATGACTGGTGCACGGTCATTAATTGCTTTATATCTAGGGATAGCGTATAACTGGGGCAGGTTTGCAGGAAGCTGATCTAAGTCTTCCTTTAAAGCGCTCTTCAATGCATTTAATGTTTTTGCATAATCATAGGCCGCGACTGGTTTAATCAGGTTGATCGTTCTTGGAAATAGTACGCTAAATTCTGGGTAATGTGCGGTAAATGTTTTTAGTCGTTGAATTACAGCAACGGATATTTCTTCGTTGGCACGTTTGATTAAGAAATCGGCGGTACCGTTAGCTACATTCTTCATAAAAGTAGTGCCAGAAATTCCAGCTAAGGGAACTGTTTTAAATGGAGAAAGGTTGTCGCCTAATTTCGCCGCATCGAAGGCCACTGGATTAGGTGAAACAAGTGATTTTAAAAAGGGATTGTTGCTGTAGGCACTTTGTAATTCTAGATCTGTGGCATCATCTTTAAGGTTGGCATTTCGTTTTAAGATTTTTTTGATGATGTCTGTTGAATTGTTTGACTTTTTAAGAGAAGCATCCAGGGCAGTAGTTTGTCCGCCATTGCCTCGTTCTCCAGTTATTGGATCAATGGTATAATATCCGATAGCGTCAGGTATCATAATTACGTTGATACTATGGTTTGCATTCATGAGTGCAATGGCATCATAAATAGCAGACTGCTGGGCATTTGTGCAATAGCAGAAAAGGCAAAGAGCATTGCCAAAAAGGTGAGGGTTGTTCGAGTTTGAAGTGTTTTCATAATTAGGGCGTTAAATTATTGGTTGAACTTTAGATTGAATTTTTATGAGTTTTGATCTGAGTTGTGCTTTGGTGATTTTTGTTAACAGGCTTTCCTGATAAGTGTATAGGTGAAGTACTGATTTGGTGAAAATACCTAGTTAGGGCTGCCCTGCGTGCAGAAATTCGATGCAGCAGATACTGTATTTATCCTTTTTTGACAGATAGATTTCAGCTAATTCATTTATTGCCGAAATAAAGTCTTCGAGTACAGCGCCATCAAAAACATGAGAAAAATAAAGGCGTTTACCACGATTATAGAAGTTTAATGCCAAGATAACATCATTGTTGGTGCTGATCAATACACGATAACCTTCTGGTAACGAGGTGGTAATTTCAGGTTTGCTATAATTTTTTAATTGTTGGATAGGGAAAATGGCGGCGATTTTATAACTTCTTTCCTCGGTTTCAGGAAAAGGAATAGCTTTTCTTTTGATCAAAGAACGGGTCTGTCTGATGAGTTTTTTGATAACCGCAGGTTGATTTAGGTCGGGAATAATGGACATTTTGAGGAGCGTTAAGAAATGAAGATTTTGTTAATGTGTAGTGTAAGATCTGATCCATTGGCCTTGCACATTGCGATAATTGTTCAGTAGCTGTTGATAAGGCATTACGAGCAACATGCCATCAGCGGGATCAGCTATCCTTAACATCAATTTATTGCCAGTGTCAGCAAAGGCGCCATAAATTATAACTGCATGGCCGCCTCCCAGGGAAGGAAGATAAAGTTGGCAGCTGATCGGCCTGCCGCCTGTAAGCTCATTTATAGTTTGCTGAACCGGTAGTGCTTGGTCAAAGGGCAGGGCAAGATGGCCTACAGATTTTAGCGCATCACCAATATTCGCGGTATCATTACAAAATGGGATCAGTGGACTTGTTGCACAAATTGGTTTGGCTTTTACTTTGGCAACAATCTGTTTCTGATTTATAGGTGGTCCGTTATAAAACCGGCAAAGACTAGCAGTTACTGCTGCCCAGCACCAGTTTGACATCATTTGTTTTTCAATGGGGAAATTGATGAGTGAGGGCTGATTTTTCAGTTGTAGTGGTGCTGCAGTAGAAAATAAAGATGAATTGAGATGCATAATTTTGAATTTGAGAACTTAAAACTAAAATTAAGAAATAATCATCTATTAATCAATAGCTTATGTTAAGTGATTGTTAAGTGTGGAATTGCTGATTTAACTTTTTAGCCCAGTCAATTCTGCAGAGAAGTAGAATGCTGGCTACATCTAAAATATAATGTACTGTTAATAGGTAATCATAAATCACAGTGGGGGAAATAATCCCAAAGCTGAATTTTTAAAGGCTAGTAGCAAAACTTTCTACATTAGTTTTTCAGCCTTGATCTTTTATACTATCTTCATAGGTAGGGCCATATATGCTCGGTACTTTATTTCTCGTTGCTCTTAGATAAACGACTAATTCTCCGCGATGGTGATAAATGTGGTTGAATAGAAATCCACGCAATACAATAGCTCTAGGCATTGGCCCGATAACTATATGATCGCCCACTTTCATTGTCCAATTTTCTTCGAGCTTTTGCTCGGTGAGTGATTGGAATGCAGTTCTGGCCTTCTCTACATTGCTTTCAAAAAGTGCTAGGGTAGCTTTGAGGTCGCTGGCTTCACCACGACCAAGCTTGTCTGCGGCCATATCATAAACATCTTTAGTGAAGGTGCCAACATACCAGTAATAGATGGTAGCAATATGTTGGGCAAGTTCGCCCATTGTCCACGAAATTGGTGAAGGTTTATAATTAAGGTCTTTTTCTGGGATGGCTGTTAAAAATTTGCGTGTGTTGTTCACTTCATGTTCGAATTCTTGGATCAGGTATTGTAGCATGATGTCAAAATTTTAAATGGTGATGAGTGAATAAATAACAATAAGTAAGGCAATAATGTTTATTGGCTATGTTATCGACTATCGAAACAGTGCTGGATAATCACGTTTGCGAATTAAACAGTCTGATTAGAAGGGAGTTTCATTTCTTATTTAGAAACTGTTGGTAGATTTGGAAAATAGTTATACCTTTGCAATCCTTCAACAATTAAACGTTGGAGTATACAGTGCGGGGTGGAGCAGTTGGTAGCTCGTCGGGCTCATAACCCGAAGGTCATCAGTTCGAGTCTGGTCCCCGCTACCACAGGAGCTAAAAGATTAAAGCAGAAAGCGTAAAGCTTTAGGCTTTGGTCTCTGAGCTTTAAGCTTGGAAAATGGCCCGTTCGTCTAGGGGTGAGGACGCCAGATTTTCATTCTGGAAACAGGGGTTCGATTCCCCTACGGGCTACTAGTATTATCAACAAAACGTTTAAAAGGCTGTAAATCATATATTTGCAGCCTTTTTGATTTTACGGGCAAGTCAAAAAGTACACGAATTCCCATAATATCAGTGAGTACCCAGTCAAATTAGGTACTCACTGAAGAGGTCTTAAATAGCTGATTTACAGCAAGCTCAAATTTTGAACATCTTGTTTACGATTGACCACATTGATAGTTTTGCATCGTCTATTCTTATTACTTTTTATAGTCGATGCAGCTCTTGCCCGAAAATCGGCCTCGGGTTGTTTAACTTTTAATGTTTCAATTATGAGCCAGAATTATTCTCTTCATTTTTTCCTGAAGAAACCAAAGTATTACAAAGGTGTGGTGAAATCTACATGCGGGTCATGGGTTCCATTCAGTTTAAGCTTTTTCAGCATTTTACAAATTGTCTTTAAATAAGAGATTGATGAATTTAAATTATATGTATTTTCACAAATCGAAGCTACAGTTGCTAGATTGTCGGTAGCTTAATGTATTATTTTGTCGCGCTAACCAAATAATGAATATCAACCAGATAGAGAACAGCTTACAAGAATAATAAAATCTAAACCTAAGGTTGAAAGTTATGATGACAGTTTGAATCAATTCTTATTTTTATAGATTATGCACAATCATTTTAAATTTCCACTTATCGTTTTCGCTTTGATCTTTTCAGCGCCCCTATTTGCCCAAAAGGTGACAGTTGGTGAGATAGCCTACAAAACACAGCAAATTGGCTCCATCGATCTTGAAAACGCCGACATTGCAGCAATAGCTGAAGCAATTGGAGATGCCAGAGTAGTAATGTTAGGTGAACAAAGTCATGGAGATGGCGAAACTTTCAAAGCGAAAGCTGCGATAGTGAAATACCTGCATGAAAAAAAGGGATTTAGTGTCCTTGCATTTGAGAGTGATATGTTTGCGCTCGAAATGGGTACAATTAGCCTTAGCTCTGATTCATTGATGAAGTTTTGGCACAACAATTTGTATCCTATTTGGTCTCAAAGCGAGCAAATGCAACCCTTGCTCAAGTATATACTTAACGCCGACAAATTCCGTTTAACTGGTTTTGATAGTCAAGCCATCGGTAATTACAGCGCAAGCAATTTGAAGCAATATCTGCAAACTATGCTTTCTCCATTAAATGCGCCAGATGAAAGAGAGCGGTTGGATTTTATACTAAGGTTTACTGACACCATTGTTTCGCAGAGAACCATGAATAATGCTATGCTCCAAAATTTCTCTAAGCGCAATAAAAAGAACCTGGAATATTATACGCAGTCGTTAGCAACCTACATCGACCTTTTGGCCAGAAATCAACCCAAGCCAATTGACATCCAAATGTTAAGGAGTTTAATGGGTTTCGCGCGTCAATCAAAATACTCTGGTTATCAAGCTACTATATTATCACGAGATAGCGCGATGGCAGCTAATGTTAAATGGATCGTAGACCACCAGTACGCTCATCAAAAGATCATCATCTGGGCAGCTAGTGGACATACCGCGAAAGATGCACTAGATCTTAGAAACAAGCCTCAGTTAAAGCGCATGGGCTGGTGGCTTCACCAGTTAATCGACACCAAAAAAGTATACTCCATTGCTTTTACATCAAGGGAAGGAAGTACCGGTATTTTTAAAGAAAACCCTATTCTACCGCCAGTGAAAGACAGTTATGAAATTAATGTTCCGTCTATCATGTCCTATGGTTTTTTAGATTTAAGACCTTTTCGATCTGCACATGTGAACTTTATAGGCCGTTTCTATGGTCACGAAAAAGCTGAACGGGATTGGGCGTCTGTCTATGACGGAATATTTTATATCAAAACCAATCATTATAGTAAAAAAATAAACGGCTCCCCGAAGGTTGCAACGGAGCAGATCAAGCCATAGTTTTATGAGAATGAAGTTTTTCGCAATTTTCGGCATCCTATTGCTTAACCAGTTTCTGTTTTCGGGCATTTTTGCGCAAGAAAAAAATGTGTCGGATCTAGCGGTTAAAACAATCAAAATCAATTCCATTGATTTTAGCGACAGTGATCTTAGTTCGGTTGGAAATGCTATAGGAAATTCTCGTGTTGTGCTTTTGGGCGAACAAAGTCATGGAGATGGAACAACATTTAGCGCGAAGGCCGCCATTGTTAAATACCTTCATGAGCATAAGGGATTTGATGTCATTGCGTTTGAAAGCGACATGTTCGCTTTAGAAATTGGACGGCCTAATTTAGCTGAAGATTCCTTGTTGAAATATTGGCAAGATTTCAACCTGTTTTCAGTATGGTCAAGAAGTCTACAATGTCAAGAGTTGCTAACCTATATTGCCAAAAACAAAAAGATGAGACTTACAGGATTTGATAGCCAACTCTCTGGGAATTTTAGTGCCCGAGAATACGGAAGCTATTTACGAAGATTACTTCTACGACATTCCGTTGCTGACACCACACAAATAAAGGAACTTCTTGAGATCGCTAGAACGGTACAATCTACAAGAACAATGAATTTACCAGAGATCGTTAAGTTCTCAAAGCAAAACAAGGGAAAGTTAGCGAGAGCCGAGGAGCTAATTAATGTTTCCCTATTAAAAATTGAAAACAACTCTTCAAACCAACACGACATCAATATGTTGCTAAGTTTTCGAGGTTTTGTGCGACAAATAAAATACGACACTCCAGAGATTGCCATTGCGACTAGGGATAGTGCAATGGCTGAAAACATTAAATGGCTTTATAACCAAAAATATCAAGGAAAAAAAATTATCATTTGGGGAGCAAACAGCCACATTTCTTATGACACATTTCAAGTAGACAAGAAGAAACCACCTACTTATCGAATGGGCGGGTGGCTAAAAAAATTCTTCAGAGAGGGTGAATTGTATGCGATTGGATTTACCTCGAAGTACGGCACCACTGGGATATTTAATTCTAAGCCGATAGCAAGGCATGCTAAAGCTAGTTATGAAAATTCGGTTTCAAATGATTTAAAATATGGTTTTTTGGATCTTCAGAAACAGAACCCACGCCCTTTTGCCGCGAGTTTCTTTGGTCACCGGGAGCAAACTAAAGAATGGAGCAAAATTTTCGATGGTATATTTTATATCCGCGAAAACAAATATAATCAAATAATTGGACCAAAGTGACTTATCATGTTAGGTGAAGCATAGGTATCAAAAGTTCAGCTTGCCCTTGAATAAAGACTTATATAACGAGCTGTTACCTGCGATCGAAAACTTACCCACTTAAAGTCAATAATAAAACTTCGTGATACTACTTTCTTCGGTTTTCCCGTCCTCAGTCACCCTATAACAAATCACAAATTCTAAAAGCGACTTATCATTATACTCATTGCGGTAAAGCAACTTTGCCATCTCCTCACCCGTCTCAGGATTCATCATTTTCATTTCAACAATGTTGCCCTGGTTGTCAACGCTATCAATCCTAAGGCTAACTCTTTGCAGCTTAGCAGTTGTCATGTATTGCGCATCAAATATTGAAACAAGCCATTCCAAATTGTCTCGTTTTAGCTGGTCATGCATGCTCGCCAGATCATAGTATCCCATCGCCATCTCCACATCCGGAACAAAGAAATGTTGCATATTCCGCTCATTTCCCTTACGGATCGTTTCTTCTATTTTATATAGATGCAGTTTTGAATCATACCTGCCATAATACTCCGTTTTTTCAAGTTCCTTTTTCTCATTATAGAAAAATTTTATTTCTGAGGACAAATAGAGACTTTCATTATGCTTTAGAAATTTTTGCTCTTCTGATAATAGATTAAGCTGATGATGATACGAATAATTGATTTGATCGGAAAACTGATTATTGATAAATGTCGCTTTTGACAGCATGGTTTTGCCCTGATAGGTAAAATTACTGTTGGTAACAGTACCATCTAAAGAGACTGACGTTTCTGAAACTTTCATACCATTCTCGTAAGTGTAACTATGAGAATACGTAGCCTTATCCTCGTCCCGGTAACTTTCAGCAACCAGGACTCCTTCTTCATACTTAAAATCCTGAACGGAAAATGCTTCCTCTATCGAATACCAACCTGTTTTGCCCAATACCGCAGGTCCTTGGGAAGTAAAATAAGCATAAGCCTTCGTACCGTTTTTATATTTAATCAAACGATAGTTTTCCCCTGTATATTCATACACACCTAACTGGCTAAGATCCTTCCCATCCCACTTATTTACAAATAACGTTCCGATAATCTGTTGCTTATCGTTGTAAAATGTTTCTATCCTGTACTGGGAATACTCGTCGCGGTAAATTTCTTTAGTGAGAGGCATAATGTAGGTATGTATAATTGTTAATTTAAATATACATAAAACAATGAGCCTGTCTAATAAATAATAAGATAGTACTAAGTCATCAGTAAAAGAGTTCGATAAATGTAACGCTTGGGCCACAGATGTACAGATTTTGCCCCTCAATCCTCTCCAGTTGGGAAGAGGTTGGGTTTAACTACTATTACATGAAGCTTATTTTAGCCACAGATGTACAGAAATCGGATCAAGTAGAATTTATCCTTTCTAATTTAAGCTGCGATATTCATTTGGCGTTTGACCTGTTCTTTGCTTGAAAAGTCTTGTAAAATGCTGCTGGTATTTGAACCCGAGTTCGCCCGCTATCTCATTGATCGACTTGCTTGTGTCGAAAATTCTTTCTTTTGCCTCATCTATCAGCTTGGACTGGATATAGTCGAGTGCGGTAATTCCTGTTTCCTTTTTGATCAGGTCGCCAAAATAGTTTGGTGAAAGGTGCAGTTGGTCTGCACAATAGGCTACACTGGGTAAACCCAAAACCAGTGCCTTGTTTGAGGAGAAATAATCTTTGAGCAGGTTCTCGAAACGCACCAAAATGTCCTTATTGATATTTGTTCTGGTAATGAACTGCCGATCGTAGAAACGCATGCAGTAGTTCAAAAACAGTTCTATGTTGGACACAATCAATGTCCTGCTGTGCTTGTCCAGGTTGAGCTCGATTTCTGCGGCAACCTTCTCGAGGCATTCAATAATAGTCTTGCGTTCTTTTTTGGATACGTGCAGCGCTTCATTTACCTCATAGGAAAAGAAAGTGTAATCTTTGATCGTTTTTCCCAGGTGTGTGCCCAAGATCAGGTCTGGATGAAAGACCAGTGCATAGCCAGAGGGTTTTATGGCAACGCCATTACTATCGATGCCGTAAATCTGTCCAGGAGACACAAAAACCAGCGTCCCGTCATCATAGTCATATGCCTGACAGCCATAGACCATATCGCCGCATTTAATGTTCTTTAGGAAAACTGCATACAAACCCACATACCTCCTAAAATGCTGGATGGTGGGAACCTCGTTGAAGTTGACTACGCTTACCAAGGGATGGAGCGTATCCACGCCAGCATAGTCATTGTATTGCTTAACCGTGTCTATCCTTTCTATCTGTTCCATATCATAGCTTTAACTATGCAAAGCTAATAAACCTTTAACGGGATAAGCTCCATTACCCTCATAATCAGTAAAGATGGTAAATGAATCCGTATCCTGTATAAAGCGAGATCGAGTTAAACCTGCGAGATTTGCAGTATTAATTATGGGACAAAGCAAAAATATTCTTGAAAGATTGAGGAATGGCGAGATGGTCAGGCTTAACGACCCGGAATACGGAATTGTCGTTGAAGTAGTTGAGCGGACAATCAGACTTTCCGCACAGCTGAACACTGCCAAAACTACTGGAGAAGTGCGTGATATCCTCAGTGATATTATCGGAACAGCCATTGATGAGAACACAACCATATTTGCGCCTTTCTATACCAACTTTGGAAAGTTTATCACCATCGGTAAAAATGTATTCATCAACCATGCCTGTTCGTTTTTGGACATGGGCGGGATTACCATCGAAGACGGTGTGCTTATTGGCCCAAGGGTAAACCTCGTGACAGAGAACCATCCATTGGATCCCGCAGAGCGAAGCGCAATGTTAGCGAAACCGATAACGATCAGAAAGAAAGCATGGCTCGGTGCGGGTGCAACTATACTGCCCGGGGTAACGGTAGGTGAAAATGCAATCGTAGCAGCGGGGGCGGTCGTTTCCAGGGATGTGCCCGACAATACCATAGTTGCAGGGGTTCCTGCAAAATTCATCAGATCAATAAAAACCTAAAAACCGTAAAGATCGAACTTGAAAAATAACCTTAAAACATACCCATGAGCGCAAACGTTAAATCAATAGCAATGATGCTGTGCATCGGCGTAATTGCCATTACCACAGCTTGTAGACAAAATCAAGAACAGCAAATTATGAATAAACAGACAGACAGTTCCATTTTTCCAAAGGGCGAAAAGTTGGAGAATGGATATTTTACCGGAAGTGCCTATTTAAACCCCCTATTGGCGAAAGACAAAAACAATGATTTTGCTATGGGAAGTGTAACCTTTGAAGCAGGTGCAAGAACAAATTGGCACGTCCATCCCAAGGGGCAGGTATTAATTGTAACTGAGGGTGAAGGTTTCTACCAGGAAAAGGGCAAGTCTGCAAAGTCCATAAAAAAGGGCGATGTGGTGAATATTCCCGAGGGGGTTGAACATTGGCATGGTGCTACGGCAAAAACAAGGATGGTGCACATCGCAATTACCAACTACAAGGGAGAGGAGAATGTGACGTGGCTTAGCCCTGTTACAGATGCGGAATTTAATGAAGTGAACCAATAATCAGATCACTATTATGAATAGGCAAAAGATTCTTAGATGGATGCTTTATCTGATCTTGATCATCAGCAGTAAAACCATGAATGCACAGCACACAATAAATAAAAACGAACTGAACGCCATGCAGGAAAGTCTGGTTAGTATCTCCGCTCTTACTGCCACGGGCGATTTGGGAAGCCTGAAAATCGAGCTCAATACCGCACTGGATTTAGGAGTTACCATTAATGAGATCAAAGAAGTATTGGTGCAATTGTATGCCTATTGCGGTTTCCCGAGAAGTCTTAATGCCATAGGTGTTTTCATGAAGGTGGTGGAAGAACGGAAGTCAAAGGGAATCAGTGATAAGATTGGCAAGGAAATCATTCTTGCAGGCAATGAAAGTAACAGATATGAACAGGGTAGAAAAGTGCTTGAAACCTTGAGCGGTACTCCACAGGTAAAGCCCGCACCAGGTTTTGGGGAATTTGCCCCAAGGATAGATGCCTTCTTAAAAGAGCATCTGTTTGCCGATGTTTTCCAGAGTGATGTGCTGGCCTTTCAGCAACGCGAAATTGTAACCATCTCGGCATTGGCAGCGATGCCTGGTGTGGAATCACAGTTACAGTCGCATGTTAAGATGGGCATGAACACTGGGCTTACGATAGTCCAGTTAACCGAACTTGCGAGCTTAATAGAGAAACATATCAGCATCACCCAGGCGAATTCCCTTAGGAAGGTATTAATGATGCCAATTGATCCCATTACCAGTAGTGAGATGATGGTTAGAATTTCTGAGATCGAAATTATTCCTGAATACCTGAGCGAATATAATTCTATCTTAAAAGAAGAAGCCGCCGCCTCGGTAAAGTTGGAGCCAGGGGTAATTGCTATTTTTCCAATGTTCCAGAAAGAAACACCAGCCCAGATCCGCATCATTGAAATTTATGCCGATAAGGCGGCTTATCAGGATCACCTAAAGACACCACATTTCCAGTATTACAAAACCAACACACTAAAGATGGTCAAGACACTTAAACTAGTGGATATGGAAAGTATGGATAGGGAAACAATGCAACAAATCTTCAGGAAACTTAATTAACACATGACTAGTGATTGATTATTTCGCAAAGAACAAAATCTATCCTCAGGTACAGATCGTTAAAGCAGACGAATATAATAATGCTTATTGTAGCAATCTAGCTTCGAGAAGCGTATAATGGATATATAGATATCTAAATATGCCAAATCTCAAAAAGAAAAGACTTTTTCTATCAATTGCATCAATCGTTTCGCTGACCGCCCTTCTGCTAATTTTATACTTACTTTTTAAATACCGGGGTGTAGTTAACCTAGAATCATTTTTATGGCTATGTGGTCTAATTGTAGCCATCATTGTACTCGTCATTGGAATTCTGTTTACCTACGACGCATGGAATTGTGGAAGAAAAAAGAAAGATGTAAGGTTTAACTGATGATCTATTTCTTAAGCGACTTAAATTATGTAGGATAGGTGCGTTTTTTCAGATGGGGATAACATTATTTAAAGTATTATCTGGAAATCAAATATTTATCAAAGTGCTTTAAGGGTTCAGCGTGGCCGCCAATTAAAGCGGCATGTTTATAATGGCTGGTTAGGTATTTTTGTTCAAATTGGCGATTATTTTATCTTTGATATTTTAATCATACAATAGAGAGTTGAAAACAGTGCAGAAAGATATAGATCAGATTATTGATCAATTCGGAGCGTTACCCGAAGTGTCAAAATCCTCATTGAAAGCAGATATAACTGAAGCCAGTTTTCGTAAGGGCCACATTTTAATTGAAGCAGAAAAAACCGAACAGTATATATATTTTATCAAAAAAGGTATTGTTCGTGCATATGCAGATAAAACAAATGGTCCTGTTACTTTTTGGTTTGGAAAGGAGGGTGACACCATTGTTTCCATGCGAAGTTATGTAGCTAATGAAAAAGGGTACGAAAATATTGAGCTTCTTGAAGATTGCGAACTCTATGAATTAAAAACCAAAGACTTGAGGAGCCATTTTGAAACTGACATCCATTTGGCCAACTGGGGGCGGAAATTTGTGGAAAAAGAACTCCTAAAAACGGAAGAACGTCTAATATCCATGCAATTCAATACGGCTACAGAACGTTACCACGAACTTATGAGAACTGAGCCAGATTTGCTGATGCGTGTGCAGTTAGGTTATATTTCCTCTTATTTAGGGATAAGTCAGGTTAGCTTAAGTCGTATCAGGGCAGATTATCGCTAATCGTTTCACTTTTTAACATTTGTAAAAAATTACCCAGGTTATGTTTTTGTTCTTTGCATAAAGAAATAAAGATATGAACTGGATATATGTTTTAATCGGTGGTATGTTTGAGGTAGCATTTACCTTTTGTTTGGGTAAAATGAAAGAAACGAGTGGCAGTACTTCCTATTGGTGGTTCGTCTTTTTTATAATTTCCCTTTGTGCAAGTATGGCGTTATTGATGAAAGCCACACAGACCCTTCCTATTGGTACGGCTTATGCGGTATGGACCGGGATTGGTGCAGTTGGAACTGTTGCTATGGGTATATTTGTGTTTAATGAGCCCGCAAGTTTTCTGAGACTTCTGTTTATGGCTACCTTAATAGGCTCTATCATAGGCTTAAAAATAGTATCCCATTAGTGTTTTACAAAATTAAAGAACAACACTGCAGTGAAGTATTTAGGTATCATTCAAATATGGCATCCATAGTTACTTGCCGCTGTATCAATCCTGGGTATTTGTCTGCATTTTTTACGCCAAAGGTCGTAACCATAGTGAGGAAAGTAGATTTTCTTGTCTTTGTTTCTGCTCTGAATACGGACTCTTTATTGGTCAGTTCTGTTGCATAGGCCTTGCTGATCTCGAACTCGTTTGCTGAGAATTTCATTTCGCAGAGGTTGATGCAGAAGTCTGCCCTATCTATAAGCAGGTCAATTTGTGCACCCTTTTCCAATGCAGATTTTGGTCTATAACGCCATACAGATTCTTCTGAATATACCGCTTCAATTCCCATTGCCTTTTTGAGCTGGGGTATATGTTTCATGCAGATGGCTTCGAAGGCAATACCGCTCCAGATCGGCCATGAACGTCCTGACATTGATTTCATCCATGTTCCTGCTCCTGTAGCTCTACTGCCTTCGATAAACTTTAAGTAGAAGAGCGAGTATTCGTCTGTAAGCCGGTAAAGTAGATCCTTGCTGGTCTTGCCAAAAGGTATATATGAAGATATAAAGCCCGATTCTGTGAGTTCCTCAAGAAGCCTGGTAACGTGTCCTCCGCTGGTAAGCTTTGCAGCATTGATAATTTCTGTTCTGGTCAATCCAGTGCCCTTTGCTGATAGTTGCCTTACCACTTCCAAATGGTACTCAGCTTTATCGAACAGGGAATGGTAAAGATTGCTGAACTCATCGTGGAGGATTCCGTCCTTTGTAAAACATAGCCTGTCTATTGCCTGGGTAGTGCTTTCTCCCTTGGTAACTTCTTTTAAGTATTGTGGTATTCCGCCCATGGCCATATATAATTGTAGGATCTGGAACCTGTCGAGCTTGATCCTTCTTTCTTTGAGATAGGCTTCTGTCTCTCCGACGGTAAAAGGAAGTAGCCTGATTCTTTTGGTTACGCGGTTGTGCAGGCCTCCTCGGTTGTTGATGATTTTATTGATCATCCATGAGGCGGCCGATCCACAGATGACTACGACCAGATTTCCCTGTCTTGATGCCCAAGTGTTCCAGAAATGTTCAAAAGCGGTAAGAAATCCCGATCTTGGTGTGGCTATCCACGGGAATTCGTCAATGAATATGATCGTACGGTTTTTCTTTATCAGCGGCTCTAAATAGAGCTTTAGCATTGCAAATGCATCAAGCCATGAGTTGGGTGTTGCAATTGGCAAGCCTTTACCATAGGCAGTTGTAAGGGCAGAAGAAAAGTTTTCTAATTGTTCTTTATGACTTGCATGATGCATGCCCGATAGCTCAAAGCTCAATGGTCTGCTGAACCCATTTCGGATCAGGAATGTCTTTCCCACTCGCCTTCTCCCGTAAACCGCAACCAGTTCTGCTTCGCCAGATTTTTCGATCCTTTGGAGCTCCTGTTTTTCAGCTGTCCTTCCAATTACTTGTGCCATGGTTTACAGATTGGTAGCAACAAATATATAGGTTTTGGTCAGATATAAAAATTTATAATTGACCAAAAGTTTAAATTAAAAGATAGTTTTGGTCAATTATAAATTATGAAAGTTCTTTAAATATGCAATACTCACATGATTTTTAATTTGGACACTTCTTATACCTAAAACTGATATCCGCCACTTGAATATAAATACGAGGCCAATTGATAGTTGGCAATAGCTTCATTTGTTAGCCATCCTTCGGCGGGAATGGGCTTGGAGCCACCAGTCTTAAAATTAGGCATAAATGTGCCCAACTTTTTATTTGGATTAAGGATTACCAGTTTATTGTTTTTAAGGTAGCCTAGACTTTGATAAGTACTGATAAATGCTCTTTGATCTTCGTCTTTCATTTTAAAAACATCCTGTCCAAAAAACTTACTTTGATAGTTGAAGTTCAACAGCCCTAGTATCGAAGGGCCGATATCTATCTGTGCGGTCAGTTTTTCAAATTTACCTGGTGTAATGTGTGCAGGTGAATAAAAAATCATCGGGATGTGATATTTATCGACTGGTAGCTCAACTTTTCCAGCGCTTGATGCGCAATGATCTGCGACGATTACGAACAGCGTATTTTTAAACCAAGGCTTAAGTTTAGCCTCTTTAATAAATTTTCCAATTGCATAATCGGTATATTTTACGGCTCCCTCTCTTCCGGAGTGTGATGGGATATCAATACGTCCTTCTGGGTAGGTATATGGCCTGTGATTGGAAACGGTCATGATCTGCGCAAAAAACGGCTTTTTATTTTTATAGTCTTTGTCTAATTCTTTCAACGATAATGTAAAAAGGTCTTCATCGGCAACGCCCCAAGTATTTTCATAATGGATTTCCTTTTCACTCAGTGCATTTCGATCTGTTACTTCATACCCGTTCTGTGAAAAGAATTCATTCATGTTGTCAAAATAGCCATATCCTCCATAGATAAACCTGCTGTTATATCCTTTTGATCGGAAAACACTACCCAAAGTAAATAGGTTTTTATTGTTTTGTCGCTTTACGATAGATTGTCCAGGTGTTGGGGGAATACAGAGTGATAATGCTTCCAAACCTCTAACTGTTCTTGTTCCTGAAGCATAAAGATTAGTGAATAAAAGGCCTTCTTTTGCAAGCGCATCCAGATTTGGTGTAATGCCTTGGGTATTGCCATAACTGCCCAAGAATTCTGCGCTCAAACTTTCTACACTGATCATGATCACATTCATCTTATTTTCAGTTGTATCAGCAGTGATGGTTCTAATGGTATTTTGATCCTTTTCATTATTGGGTATAAAACCAAGGTTTTTTCTGATAATTGCCAATGCCTTATCGATAGCTATTGTCTTGTAGAAAGTATTATAGTCTAATTGATTGTGCCAAAATGCAAAGCCAAAATCGTACATACCATTGCCTGAAAGTTCATTTACATAGGGGTTGCGGCTGTGGATTTTCCAGTTATGGCTCACAAAAAAATAAGTGGCTAGTGGGGCAGTCAGGAATAACAGTAAGAATTTTGAACGCTTAGCAAAGTGCATTGGAACCGTTGTGGATTCCCAAATCTTTTTCCTTAGCATATAAGTTATTACAGATGAAGCAATAATGAGTATCGATAATAAGGTATTTACAGGGTACGATTGTCGAATATTTCCAATAACCTCAGTGGTATATACTAAGTAATCGACTGCAATAAAGTTATACCGTACCGAAAACTCTTCCCAGAAAACCCATTCTGAAATTGCATTGAATAGGAGTGTGAGCACTACGACGAAAAAATAGACGATTAGTAAAGTTCTATTTAATTTCTTGTTATACCATTGGGATGGAAAAATCCATAGATATAGCACAAGGGGAATAATCGCATAGGAAGCGGTGGCCAGATCATATAAAAATCCGATAAGAAATACATTTAGCACATTGAATATACTCCATTCAAAGGAAGTTGCGGAATATGCCAAAAGTGAGATCCTGGTTAGCAGCGAAGTAGTGCAGAGTAGCACCAGTGCGATAAGAACCGGCCCGAACCTATATTGAAATAGTGTAGTTATTTTTTTAAGGGTATTGTTCATTGATATTTGGCCTACGTTTTTTGGCATGAGGCCAAAGCTAATAGTGAATTCTGAAGAGAATCTGAACTTGCTGATATGGCTACAGATTCTAAAATATTGAATACTACCAATACCACGATTATTCAAAGTTACAATAGCTTTGATTGCATTTCTCTTTGATATTCTATAAATTACATTAAACATTATAATGATAGCAGTTATAATGAATGCTGTTTATTAAAAGAACCCGCTATGTTAATAAAAGTATTAGGTACAAACCTGCTTGTGTTTATAGCATACGCTATACTCATCATTGCAAACTCGTCTTCGGCAGATAAAGGCTTTAATATAGCCATAGGTATGGGCGTATTAATTGCGATACATGTTGCGCTGAATATGGTTGCAGGTATTGTCTGTTTTGTAATCAGTAAGGGTGATCTGGGCAAATCCTTTTTAATAAGTGGGGGAGTACTGGTGCCAATAGGTTTCTGTACCTGGCTTATTCTGCTCAGTATTTATGGCTAAAATTCTGATGTGAAGAACATCCGCGTTGCCGCAAAGTGGCTCCTTTGGAGCAAACTCAGAAGAGAGTTTATAGGTAAGGTGTAGCTAGGAGGTAGCTAGGAGGTAGCTTCGAGGTAGCTATAAGGTGTGCAAAGGCATCCCTTTGGGAGAAGGTTAAAATGTTCTACAACAAATCAATCATTTTTAATCTGTGGCTAATAATTTAAAACTACCGCTTAATCCGTTAACAGGTTCCCAACTCTGAGGGGAACGGACTTTCGGACTCCTTGACTAAATGAATTTTGTATCTCTGCGTCTGGGTTTTGGCACCCTGAGGGGAACGGACTTTCGGACTTTCGGACTTTTCCCAAAGGGATGCCTTTGGCACCGACTCTTTAAAAAAAATATCCTACATTTGCAGCTAATGAAGTACTTAGCTATCTTATTCAGCTTTTATCTGCTTACGCTTACACTCATGCCGTGTGGAGATGTTTCGGATAATGCTGTGGATACAAAAACGTACTATTCCTTCCACAAAGAATCTGGTGGAATGGAAAACTGTAACCAAGAAGCATGTGCTCCTTTCTGTAGCTGTAATTGCTGTTCCATTGGGAAAAATCTTCCAACTGAGATCATTAGTGTTGCTATCGAACCTGTTGTTCAGGTTTCCTATTGCCAATATGCGGTTTCTGCACCTAGCGAACAGCCGATAACGATTTGGCAACCGCCTAAATTAGCTTAGTGTTTTTATGGCTTCGGCCATTGCCCCTTCAATATAATATTGTGGTGGCTTCATGTGTTTTCGAACATCCTAAGTTTTTTTAATCTTTATCATTTTACAAATGTTAAACCGAATAATCGAGTTTTCAATCAAGCAGAAACTGCTTGTGGGAATCATGATGTTGGCACTTATTGCATGGGGAATTTATTCTCTAAGGCAGCTGCCCATTGATGCACTTCCCGATATCACCAATAACCAAGTCCAGATCATTACCAACTCTCCAAGCAATGGAGCAGAAGATATAGAAAGGTTTGTAACCTATCCCGTAGAGCAGACCATGGCCACCATTCCGGGAATAGAAGAAATCCGTTCCTTTAGCAGGTTTGGGCTATCGGTAGTTACCGTAGTTTTTAAAGAGAATGTAGAAATCTATTGGGCCCGTCAGCAGGTTTCTGAGCGCCTAAACGAAGTAGGAAGAAATATTCCGAAGGGTATCGGAACGCCCGAAGTTGCACCGCTCACTACTGGCCTGGGAGAAATTTACCAATATGTGATCCATACCAAAAAGGGATATGAGCATAAATATGATGCTACCGAACTGAGAACGATCCAAGATTGGATTGTACGCAGACAGTTGTTGGGCGTAGAAGGTATTGCTGATGTAAGCAGTTTTGGTGGTTACCTTAAGCAATATGAGATTGCCATTAATCCAGACAAGCTGCGCAGCATGGATATTTCTATCAGCGATATTTTTAAGGCCCTAGAAAAAAATAACCAGAATACCGGAGGTGCTTATATCGATAAAAAACCCAATGCCTATTTCATCAGAAGTGAGGGGCTGATCAACAGTATTGCAGACATCGAAAATATTGTGGTGCGCACAAATGCCAATAGCATTCCCGTGTTGATCCGTAATGTAGCTGAGGTTAGGATTGGCGCCGCCACTAGATACGGCGCCATGACAAGGAACGATGAAGGCGAAGTTGTTGGCGCAATAGTAATGATGTTGAAAGGTTCAAATTCTTCAAAGGTAATCGCCAATGTTAAAACCAGAATGGAGCAGATTTCAAAGAACCTGCCAGAGGGTGTAGTGATAGAGCCATTTTTGGATCGTACCAAACTGGTAGATAGTTCAATCGGTACGGTAACCAAGAACCTGGCAGAGGGTGCGCTGATTGTCATCTTTGTACTGGTATTGCTATTGGGCAACTTCCGTGCGGGATTGATCGTTGCTTCGGTTATTCCATTGGCCATGCTTTTTGCCGTTTGTTTAATGAACCTCTTTGGCGTAAGCGGAAACCTGATGAGCCTTGGCGCAATAGATTTTGGACTTATTGTAGATGGCGCCGTAATTATTGTAGAGGCTTCGCTACATCACCTCGGGCTCCGAAAAAACAAGAACAGACTATCACAGCAGGAAATGGATCTGGAGATCTTAGAATCAGCTTCCAAGATCAGGAACAGCGCTGCATTTGGAGAAATCATTATCCTGATTGTCTACCTTCCAATTCTTGCCCTTGTGGGTATTGAAGGTAAAATGTTTAGGCCGATGGCACAAACTGTTGCCTTTGCCATTCTGGGTGCATTTATCTTATCATTGACTTATGTTCCCATGATGAGCGCTTTGTTGCTAAGCAAAAAAATAAGCACCAAGCGTAATATCTCAGATAAGATCATGTCTTTCTTTCAGCGCATTTATACCCCTTGGTTAAATTTCGCACTCCGTGCAAGAGCACTGGTAGTTGGCATTGCCGTTGGACTATTCATCATTTCATTACTGATCTTCAGTTCCTTGGGTGCAGAATTTATTCCAACCTTGGAAGAGGGAGATTTTGCTGTAGAAACCAGGGTACTTACCGGAAGCAGCCTTTCACAGACCATTGAAGCATCTACACGTGCAGCAAAGGTTTTGAAGGCTAATTTTCCAGAAGTGAAAGAGGTGATCGGGAAGATTGGTTCATCCGAAATCCCTACCGACCCCATGCCCGTGGAGGCCTGTGACCTGATGATTATTTTAAAGGACAAGGACGATTGGACCAGTGCCAGTAACAGGGAAGAACTTGCAGGCAAGATGCAGGCCAAACTTGAACAGTATATTCCTGGCGTAACCTTTGGTTTCCAACAGCCCATCCAAATGCGCTTCAATGAACTCATGACCGGTGCAAGGCAAGATGTGGTCATTAAGATCTATGGAGAGGATTTTGCCAAGCTGGGCGGTTACGCTACCAAGATTGGAGCTATTGCCAGCAAAATTGAAGGTGCAAAAGATGTTTATGTAGAACAAGCTTCTGGCTTGCCACAGGTAATTATCAAGTTCCATAGAGATAAGATTGCACAGTTTGGGCTCAATATAGAAGATGTGAATACCGCCATACGTTCTGGTTTTGCTGGTGAAGTAGCTGGATTGGTATTCGAGGGAGAAAAACGGTTTGATATGGTTGTTCGACTGGAAAAGGACAACAGGCAGTCTTTAGAAGATGTGAAGAATTTGTTTGTAACCGCTCCTAACGGCAATCAGGTTCCATTGGAGCAACTTGCTGATATTGATTATAAGGAAGGTCCGAACCAAATTCAGCGTGATGATGCCAAACGCAGGATCATGGTCGGTTTCAATATTAGGGGAAGGGATGTAGAAAGCATCGTAAAAGAAATTCAGCAGAAGATAGACACTGAAATTAAGTTTGCTCCAGGGTATTATCCAAGTTATGGAGGGACATTTGAAAACCTACAGGCAGCCAATAAACGACTATCTATTGCCGTTCCTCTGGCGTTGCTGTTGATCCTATTGCTACTGTATCTCACTTTTTCTTCCTTCAAGCATGCACTGCTCATCTTTACCGCAATTCCGCTTTCGGCCATAGGTGGTGTATTTGCACTGTGGGCAAGGGGAATGCCGTTCAGCATTTCTGCAGGCATAGGTTTTATTGCCTTGTTTGGTGTTGCGGTGCTGAATGGGATCGTATTGATTAGTGAGTTTAACCGATTAAAAAAGGAAGGAATGAAAGATCTATTAACAATTATAAGAACAGGAACTTCAGTAAGGCTTCGTCCGGTGATCATGACAGCTTTGGTAGCTTCTCTAGGGTTTCTGCCAATGGCCATTTCTGGTGGTAGTGGGGCAGAAGTGCAACGCCCTTTGGCAACGGTAGTGATTGGGGGGCTTTTCTCTGCAACCCTGCTCACTTTATTGGTGCTGCCTATCCTGTACATTTGGGTAGAGAAGATCGGGAAGAAGAAAATTAGATTGGCTCCAATTGCAGGCGTAATGATCTTGGCTTCGATCCTATTCAGCACAGGAAAGGTTAATGCCCAATCTGCCCCAATAAGCGTTAAACAGGCAGTTGATGCCGCCTTGTTGAACAGCCCCTTGATGAATGGTGGCAAACTTAGTGTAGAACTTCAGCAGCAGCTAAAAAAGACATCATTTGAAATGCCCAAAACAGATGTTTCCCTTCTTTATGGGCAGTACAATAGTTTGGTGAAAAACGATAATAACATTACCATTTCACAGACTATTCCTTTTCCAACACTCTTTTCGGCCAATGCATCACTTGCAAAAGAAAGGATCAAGGCAAGTGAGTATCAATTAGCAGCAACCAAAAACGAATTGATATTTAAGGTAAAAACGGTTTACACCAACCTGCAATATCTATATTCAAAGGAGCGGTTATTGCAATCGCAGGATAGCATCTACTCGGGCTTTTTGAAGTCGGCTGCAATGAAATATAAAACTGGAGAAGGAACGATGCTTGAAAAGGTAACTGCAGAAACACAGCTGAAAGATGTACAAAACCTTTTGGAGCAGAACCAGTCGGACATTACAATTTATAAAAATCAGTTGAGTGTATTACTTGGTGTACCAGTTACAACATTGGCAGATCCTTATCTTAGGGAAACTGTTATCCCTTTACTGGGTGATACTAGTGTATTAAGTAAAAATCCTAACCTTAGCTACCTAAGGCAACAGGTTATGGTGGCCGAAAAACAAAGGAAAGTTGAGCTGGCCAAGGCTTTGCCAGATATTACGCTGGGTTATTTTAATCAATCTTTAACAGGCTTCCAAAATAGCAATGGAGCTGAAGTTTTCTACGGTAGGGACAAACGTTTCCAGGGTTTCCAGCTCGGCTTGGCTATTCCGATCTTTTATGGCTCTTTTTCTGCCAGAGCAAAAGCTGCTGCGGTTACCAAGGAAATTGTTGCAAACGATCTTGATCTTTCCCTCAAACAAACTCAGGGACAGTATGCCCAGGCAGTTAACGAATACCTGAAAAACAGTGCACGGTTTCGTTATTTCAAAACTTCGGCCCTTGCCAATGCTGCGCTTATCTTAAAAAATAGCCGGATTGCTTACCAGAATGGAGAAATCGGTTATGCCGAATATCTCCTCAATCTTAAACAGGTTAATGCCATACAAGAAAATCATCTGATGGCTTTACTTCAGCTTATTCAAAGTATTAACCAAATCGAATATTTAAAAGGAAACAATTAATGATCTTTAACAACAAGAATATGAAATCCCTATTCAAATATAGCTTCCTCTTGATTATAGCCTTGATGTTCGCATCATGTGGAAGTCCAAAGGAAGAAAAAGAACCCGTAAAAGAAGAACACCATGAAGATGGCTTGGTTTCGCTTACGCCAGAGCAATATCAAGTAGCTGAAATTGCCCTAGGTGTTTTGGAAAAAAAAGCGTTAAGTGGCACAACCAAGGTTAATGGTGTACTTGATCTTCCTCCAAAAAGCCTTGTTTCGGTTTCTACACCGCTAGAAGGGATTGTTAAAAATACCGAAATGCTGCAGGGCATGAAGGTTAAAAAGGGAACATTGGTTGCTGTAATGCAGAACCCTGAGTTTATCCAGATGCAGCAAGATTATCTTGACTACAGGAGCCAATTGCAATTTCTGAGGCAGGAACTTGAACGTCAGGAAGAGCTGGACAAAGAAAACGTGAACTCTAAAAAAGCACTGCAAAAGGCAAAGAGCGAATTCAACAGTGTTAGCGCTAGATTGTTAGGACAAAAGACTAAACTATCCCTCTTGGACATTAATTTTGCAGCGCTGGAAAAGGGAAGTATCAGAAAAACCTTTAATTTGTATGCGCCGATCAGCGGTTACGTAACCCAGGTAAATACCAATATAGGTGCATTTGCCAGTACAACAGATGTTCTTTTCAAGATTGCCGATACCGAACATTTACATGCGGAACTAACCGTATTTGAAAAAGACGTACCGAAGCTAAAACTTGGGCAGAAGGTTCGTTTTACCCTTGCCAATGAACAGGCTGAAAGAATGGCAACCGTATTTTTGATCGGGAGGGAGATCAGTAAGGAACGTACCGTACAAATCCATTGCCATTTGGATAAGGAAGATACACAGCTCATACCTGGGATGTATTTAAAAGCCTATGTAGAAAGTGGAACGAATGAGGTTGAAGCATTGCCAGATCAATCTATTGTAGAGTTTGAAGGTAAAAAATATGTGTTCATTGCACAGCCTAATAAAGGGAAGATGCATGAATTTAAAATGGTCGAAGTAAAAACAGGAGTTGCTGAGAACGGTTATACACAAGTGTCAGCTGCAGATTCGCTTATCGGTGCAAAGGTGGTAGTGAAGGGTGCGTACGACCTGCTCAGTAAAGTGAAAAATACAGAAGAGGAAGGCGAGGGACATTAATTGGGAAATATGCAAGAACTTGAAAAGAAACTATCGGAACATCATATTGCGCCAACAGCCATGCGCTTATTGGTACTTGAACTATTGCTGAGGCAAACGGCAGCACAGAGCTTAACCGATATCGAATTGAAAATGGAGCGTACTGATCGGGTTACGCTCTATAGAACCATCAGGACATTTGAAGAAAACGGTCTTGTACACCGCATAGAAGATGGAAGTGGCGTAACCAAGTTTGCAATTTGTGCACCCGGCTGTGATGTAGAAGGCCATCATGACCTGCATGTCCATTTTTATTGTGTAGAATGTAAGCAGACCCATTGTTTGCCTAAAACAATTATACCTGAAGTTAAACTTCCGAATGGATACCAGCCAGTGGAAACCCAGCTTACCGTAAAGGGCATTTGTAGCAGCTGTACCAGTTGATCTTTGCAATATGATTGCATGGACTTGCTGCTTAGTTTTACTGCCAGTATAAGTCGTATAACAGATACCCGTTAAACGACTTGACATTTAGAAATTAATATCATGAAAGACTGTTGCCACCACGACGATAAAATAGAAAAACCAAAATCTCAGCACAGCGCTGCGGCACCGCAAAAAGGGGCACATTCACATAGCCATGATGAAGATGGGCATGACCATGACCATGATCATGGGCCTGTGGATCCTAACCAGCCTCAATGGAAACAACATCTTGGTTTATTACTTGGGCTTGCAATTTTAGTATGCGTACTCGTGTTAGACTACGGTTTTGGTGTAAAGCTTTCTAAATGGCTTTCACTGGCAGTAAATGCTGCTGCCTACCTGTTAGCAGGATGGGATGTGCTGAAATTGGCGTTTAAAAAAGCGATTAGGGGTGATTTCTTCAATGAGTTTGTACTCATGAGCGTGGCTACCCTAGGGGCATTCTATATTGGCGAGTATGCCGAAGGTGTAGCCGTAATGGTATTCTATTCCATTGGCGAATGGTTTCAGGATGCTGCTGTAGATAGGGCAAAGGCAAGTATTAAAGCATTGTTGGATATCAGACCAGAAGTAGTTACTGTAATCAGAGATGGACAGCCAGCTGTTATTGCTCCTGCAGAAGTAGAACTGGATGAAATTATACAGGTTAAAGCTGGCGAAAAGGTAGCACTTGATGGAGAGCTGGTTTCGGATAAAGGCTCATTTAATACAGCTGCACTTACGGGAGAAAGTCGCCCCGATAGTAAATATAAGGGCGAAACCGTATTGGCCGGAATGATTAACCTTAACACCGTTTCAGAAATAAAAGTAAAAGCGCTGTTTAAGGACAGTAAGCTGAGCAAGATCCTGGAAATGGTACAGGATGCCTCTTCACGTAAATCGCAGACGCAACTTTTCATCTCCAAATTTGCCAAGGTCTATACACCAATCGTTTTCTTTTTGGCACTGGCATTAGCACTGATCCCTTATTTTGTAGTAGATAATTATGTATTTAATGATTGGCTTTATAGAGCCTTGGTATTCCTGGTCATCAGTTGCCCGTGTGCACTTGTTGTTTCCATTCCCCTGGGATATTTTGGAGGGATTGGGCTCGCTTCTAAAAATGGGATCCTTTTTAAGGGAGGGAACTTTCTAGATGTAATGACCAAGATCAATACCATCGTAATGGATAAGACCGGAACGTTGACCAAAGGTGTATTCAAGGTTCAAAAAGTCGTTCCAGTTGGTTTTACCGAAAAGGAGTTGGTGAAAATGGTAGCCATCCTTGAAAAGAATTCTACCCATCCGGTTGGACAAGCAATTATTGAATATGCTGGAAAAGATGCTGATGGCGATCAGGCAACTGCTGTAGAAGAAATCTCTGGGCACGGATTGATTGGAAAAGTTGATGGAAAGGAAGTGCTTGCCGGAAACCTGAAGCTCTTGAAAAAGTATGAAATCGATTACCCTAAAGAAGCAGAAGAGATCATCGATACCATTGTAGTGGTTGCTGTTGATAAAATTTATGCAGGTTATATCACTATTGCCGATGAGATTAAAGAAGATGCCGCAGAAGCAATCAAACAGTTACATAGCCTCAATATCAAAACGGTAATGCTTTCGGGCGACAAGCAGGCGGTGGTAGATCAGGTGGCAAAAATATTGGGTATCGACAATGCATATGGAGACCTCTTGCCAGAAGGTAAAGTAGAAAAGGTAGAAGCACTGATTAAGGAAGGACGCCACATTGCCTTTGTAGGCGATGGCGTAAATGATGCACCTGTTATCGCATTAGCTGATGCGGGGATCGCCATGGGAGGTCTGGGCAGTGATGCTGCTATTGAAACGGCAGATATCGTGATCCAGAATGATCAGATCCTTAAAATTGTAGCAGCATTAAAGATTGGTAAGCTCACTAGAAATATCGTTTGGCAAAACATTATCCTTGCTATGGCCGTAAAGGTTGCCGTACTCTCACTTGGCGCATTCGGAGTAGCCAACCTCTGGGAAGCAGTAATAGCCGATGTAGGTGTGGCTTTTCTGGCTATTCTTAATGCAGTAAGAATCCAGAAGAAGAATTTGTAAGAGTTTTGAAGGGAGTCCGAAAGTCCGGAAGTCCGTGCCGAAGGCATCCCTTCGGGAAAAGTCCGTTCCCCTCAATGTTGCTGTAGCCTGAAGAATAAAAAGTTAATTGACTAAAGGAGTCGGAAAGTCCGAGTCCCATAGAGTTGTTGTCATTTCGACGTGAGGAGAAATCTGCTCTATAAGTCTACTCTGGCAGTTCCTATAGATAGATTTCTCATTCTTCGAAATGACAAAATTAACAATCATATACTAACCATCACCCATAAACCGCAGTTTCGGAAGGCCGCTTATGCATCATGGCCATTGACTATTGACCATTAGCTATTGACCAATGAATCAATGAGCCAATGAACCATTAAACCAATCACAACTTAAACTTAATCCCTCCATTAACCACAAAACCATCAACAGGAGCATAGATATCCCTGAATACAGGATTGCTGATGCTTCCGGTATAGATGCTATCAAACTTGGTTTGGCGGGTATCGGTGAAGTTCTCAAAGTTGATAAAGATGGAAAACCGTTCCCATAGCTTTTCGGCCATTAAACCTGCAGTCCAGTAGCTTTTCCCCATCGCGCCATCGTTTAGTTGTTGTTTGGAGAAATAATAAGCCTCTGCACCGATCTTCCATTTGTCCTCTACCTCGTACATCAATACGTTATTTAAACGATGTTTGGATACCAGTGGATATCGAGTTGTGGTACTCATTGTTTTTTGGTTTACATCTGCTAGGGTATAGCCAACAAATAGTTTAAAATCAGCATAGGTAAGCTTGAGGTTGGTTTCCATTCCTTTGGTATTGATATTGCCATTTGGCTGGATGTATGCAAGGTTAGCGCCCGCCTGAGCCAACAAAATCGGATCCGAAACCTTGGTATAAAAAAACATCTGGTTAATGCTGAAGCCTATTTTGTCGCTAAAAAGTGAGGTGCTGTAATTGATGTCGTAGTTTGCACCGTAAGAACGTTCGGCTTTGGTGTTAGGCACATCAATGGGTAGCACATTGCGGAATTGGATCCTTTCTGCATCTTCTGTAAATATATTCGGTGCTTTATAACCAAGCCCTCCGCCTAAACGGGTAGAAATGTGCTCATTGATTTTCCATAGCCCAGAAATTCTTGGCAAAAAGAAAAATCCATATTCGTTATGGTAATCTCCCCGAACGCCACTTTCTATGGTAAATTTGTCGCTGGTATTCCAGGTGTTTTGTACAAATGCGCCAATGGTATTATGGCTATAATCTCTTGATGCAATAGCGTTGTTATTGCTTTCTTTGAAACGATCGGTAAGGAAATTTATCCCTAATACCCAATCTGCCTTTTCACCATTTTTGCTATAGTTGGCTTCGCTATAACTAGATACCTGTGTGCCTGAGAACAGATAGCCGGGAAGACCAATGCTCCTATCATAATAACTTACGCTGTTGCGGATAGTCAGTTTTTCCATCGTCCCAAACCTATGACTAAGTTCTGCCTGCGTACTGTAACGGTCGGTCTTGTTTTCTTCAAAATAGGGGTTGGCAACTGTTTCCCCTTTTAGGTAGTCGATGTTCCCACCAATCCTTTTTTCTATGGTAGCATTTACACCAGCAATAAGTGTGGTAGCTTCATTAAAATAGACAAAAAGTTTTGGGTTAAGTGTAAAACGATTAAACTTTGGGATTGCGGTAAGTCCCAAGTTAGAAGGGTCATAAGCAGAACCATGATTGTAGGCCGCATAGGTTGTAATGCCGATCTTTTCGAACTTTTGAGCATAAAAACCACTGGCATCAAGTCCTAGGGCAGAGGTGCCATTCAATAAGAAGTTCAGTTGACGTTCTTCAGTTGGTTGTTTGGATACAAGATTAACAAGTCCTGCTATGGCTCCACCACCATATAAGGTAGATGATGAACCTTTGATCACTTCTACCTGTTGCAGGTCTAAAGGGGCAATCTGTAAAAGGCCAAGCCCACCAGAAAATCCAGCATATAATGGAAAGCCATCACGGATGATTTGTGTATATTTTCCATCAAGCCCCTGGATGCGGATACTTGAATTTCCACTGGTTGCAGAAGTCTGTTGTGTCTGGATGCCCGTACTTTCGGCAAGTAACATGCGGATGTCTCCAGGTTTCATGTTTCCCTTTTCATCTAATTCCTCTCCTGCAATTACCTCAATTCTTGTTGGGATATTATCAATCGTACGACTTCCCCTCGTAGCGGAAATTACGATCTCATCCAGCTCTTCATTGGTTTCTACAGGTTGAAGTAGAACGATCATCGGAGCAGGATCCTTTAGCGGGAACTCAAGCGTATCAGTTCTTTTTTGATAACCAAGATAGCTAAAAACGATAAGTTGTTTTCCTGTGGTAATGTCAGTCAATGTCGCAGTGCCTGTGCTATCTGCAATAGCTGCTTTGCTAGTATGGAGCAATGATATTGATGCGCCTGGCAAAAGCTGATTGGTTTTGGCATCTTTTATAATTGCCTTAAAAGTATGTTGTGAATAGGCCACGGCACTGAAAAGCACAGCAGCCAATAGCAATAAGATTTTCTTCATTGTGAATTTTAAAGGTTAGCGTAAAATACTGGATTATTGGTCCATTGTTCCTGAATTGGTTAGCTCAATTTAGGAGGCTGCCACACGCTGGTATTTACGCCCTCGGTAAAACTAATAATTTCAGACTGAAGAATAAAGCTTAAAGTTTGGTCAATGGCTGATAGTCAATAGTCAATGGCTTGGCTGAGGAACCAAAGTGTCTTAACAGTATGCTTATGAACTCCCAAAGGGATGTCTTTGGTACAAATCATTGATTATTAGCATTTTTTAACGTCACGTCTATGCATCCAAGCCATTGACCATTAGCTATTGTCTATTAACCACGAGCCATGAACCTTCCAACCTTCAACCTTTCAACCTTCCCTCCCTCCCACCTCCTAAGTCTACCTTTTTTGTAGTATTTAATCTAAATGGCTATATTTGCGGGCTTATATAAGATTAAGCATTCTAATTTGATACAACTAAATCATATTACCAAAAAGTTTTACCAGAAGGGGAGAACCATTAATGCACTTGCTGATGTTTCGCTCCATGTACCAAAAGGAGGCATATTCGGCGTAATCGGTGCTTCTGGAGCTGGTAAAAGTACACTCATCCGCTGCGTAAATTTATTGGAGATCCCAACAAGTGGAGAAGTAATAGTAGATGGAAAACATTTAACCAGTCTTTCCCGTTCTGAGTTGGCCGTTGCAAGAAGAAATATTGGGATGATCTTCCAACATTTTAACCTGCTTTCATCAAGAACGGTAAGAGAAAATATCTCATTTCCTCTGGAGCTGGAAGGAATGGGCAAGGCTGCTATGGCCAAACGGGTAGAAGAAATGGCTGCCTTGGTAGGTTTGGAAGATAAACTGGGCGAGTATCCGGCCAACCTTTCGGGCGGACAGAAACAAAGGGTTGCCATTGCCAGAACGTTGGCTACAAATCCGAAAGTCTTGTTGTGCGATGAAGCTACCAGTGCGCTTGATCCGGCCACCACCCAGTCTATTTTGGCATTATTAAAAGACATCAATAAAAGGCTCGATATCACAATTTTACTGATCACCCACGAAATGAACGTGGTAAAAACTATTTGTGACCAAGTTGCCGTCATCAGCAATGGCGAACTGATTGAACAGGGAGAAGTGAGTACAGTCTTTGCACATCCAAAAACAGCGTTGACCAAAACATTCCTTTCTTCTGCTCTTGAAATAACCATTCCAAATGAACTTCAACAAAGAATTAGCCTTGTGCCTGTAGCAGGGAAAAACCAATTGCTTAAACTCATATTCTCTGGAGATTCTGTAGATAACGCGGTAATTTCTGATGTAGCCACGCTCTTTGGAATTAAAAACAAGATCGTTAGCGCACAACTAGATTATATCGGCAGTTTCAAATTTGGCGTAATGCTGGTAGAGGTATTGGGCACTGCCGAAAACAATGAAAAGGCATTGGCCTATTATAAAGAACTTAATATCGAAACGGAGGTGCTGGGTTATGTCTAATCAAATGTTCTGGTTATTGTTCAATGGTACGATAGAAACCATTATAATGACACTTGTTTCAGGCCTTTTTGGTTTCGTAATAGGTTTGCCAACGGGAGTATTGCTTTTTATTACCAGAAGGGGACAGGTATTGGAAAATAGAACGGCCAATCGCATCATCTCCATATTGGTCAATATTTTCCGTTCCATTCCATTTATCATTCTAATTGTGTGGATGATCCCTTTCACCAGAGTACTTGTTGGAACTTCCATTGGTGTGAAAGCGGCAATTGTTCCCCTAAGCATTGGTGCTGCTCCATTTATTGCAAGAATGATCGAAAACAGTTTGCTAGAAATCCCCTACGGACTAATCGAAGCAGCCAAAGCGCTTGGAGCTAGACCTTTCCAGATCGTTACCAAAGTGCTTTTACCTGAGGCTTTGCCGGCAATTATCAATAGTGCCTCAATTACCCTCATAACCCTGGTCGGATATTCCGCAATGGGCGGTGCGGTAGGCGCAGGCGGACTAGGACAAGTGGGCTACCAATATGGCTATGTCGGTTATGATGTTTTTGTAATGAATACCGTACTGGTATTGCTGGTATGCCTAGTATTTTTGATCCAATTTGTAGGTGATAAACTCTCAAAAAAAGTAGATCACAGAAAATAATTTACATGAAATAAAATGAATATAAAAATGGTTAAACTGTCCAAAATAGTAATGGTAGCCCTTTCGATTTTTGCGTTGGGTTGCAGTGGCAACGGAGGTAAAAAAGATGATCCTAAACATATCATCGTAGGTGTAGAAACTGGACCCGAATATGTAATTGCAGAGGTTGCAAAAAAGGTAGCCAAAGAAAAATACGGATTGGAAGTAGAGTTGGTACAGTTCAATGACTACGTAATGCCAAACGAAGCATTATTACAAGGTGATATCGATGTAAATGCCTTTCAAAATAAACCCTATCTAGATGTGCAGTCTAAACAAAGAGGATACAAATTTGCAATAGTGGGTAATACCTTCGTTTATCCAATTGCCGGTTATTCTAAAAAGATCAAAAACTTATCCGAATTAAAGGATGAGAGTACCATCTTAATTCCAAATGACCCCACCAACAGTGGCCGGTCATTGCTATTGCTACAAACAGCCGGATTGTTAAAGCTGAAGGCCGATGTAGGTTTATTGCCAACGGTTAACGATATCATCGAAAACCCAAAAAAGATTAAGATCTTACAATTAGAGGCACCACAGCTTCCACGTGCGTTAGATGATGCGAATGTAGCCATAGCTATTATTAACAATACTTTTGCAACACCTGTTGGATTGATCTCTACACGTGATGGCCTTTTCGTAGAAGGCAAACAATCCCCATACGTAAACGCAATTGTGGCAAGAGAAGATAACAAAGACCAACAGAAGGTAAAAGATTTTGTAAAAGCATACCAGTCTGCAGAAGTAGAAAAAGCCGCATTAGAGCAATTTAAGGGCGGGGCAATCAAAGGTTGGTAAGTTTGTCAATCTTTAAAGTTTGACAAACCTAAAATAACAAAAATATAAAAAGCCCAAAATCTAATTATGCACATTATGTCAGCTCTCTAAACTCCTTTTAAGCATACCAATGATTTTCAGTATATAAAAATAAAAGACTACTAATTCTGTAGTCTTTTATTTTTACATTATATTTGGATCAATCAACTGAGTGTTCACCTGGCAAAACATGCCATAATCTTATTTTCCGATGTCAATTTATCTTGAGTTCCCAACAATAGCTGAATACCCATTATATAGCTATCCGTTTAAAAACGACGAAGAGGTTTTCTTTCCAGAGAAAGCTCAAATGGCAGAAACAAAGGAAGAAAGAAATACACTCCAAGACTATCTCGCACTCAGAATGGTTTAATAGTAATGGCCAGTTGACCGAAGGGAAGGTACAGGTTTTCTTTAACCTTTAATAATGGTTCGAATCCATTACTGGGGCCACAGCTACCTATACTAACCCGATAGGTACTTTTGTTTTGTTGACAACATAAGCCGTTCCTCAAGGATGGCTTTTTGCGTTTTTTCCACAAAGGCTATTTAGCCACAGATGCACAGATTTTTTGTTTCCCTTTCTAATGGAAGGTATATAATAAAAAAATCCCTTAATCTGTGGCTATCAATTTATGCATATAGACTATGAACCATGACCCATTAACCATCAACCTTTTCTGTAAATCTGTGCATCTGTGTCTAAACCTGAGGATCTTAGTCGTGAAATATTATGCATGATGTAAACCACCGGCACACTGGATCTACGCTGGAGCAATGCTGGAGCTACACTATAGACTCACTATAGCAATATCGCTATAAGGTCGCTATAAGGTTCCAGAAATTTAAGACTGTTTTTTACTAAAAATCTTACCGAGTGGTAATTATCTGCTGAAATTAAATATAATCATTTTTATGAAGTTAAGTTCGTTTTTGATGGATAAATTGCTGTTTTAAATTGGTATAGCTAACTGCCCAAGCCATGAACTATGATCCATCAAACATTAACCATCTAATAAAACATTAAAGACTACTAAATTAGTCGTAATTATTTTTATATTTGCAATCGTAATCCTTATCCTTTTTGAACATGAAAAAATTACTTTTACTTACTTTTAGTGTATTGCCCTTTTCACTATTTGCCCAACAGTCATTCCATATCAAAGGTAATGCTGCTCATTTAAAACCTGGTACCACAGTTTACCTTTCTTATATAGTTGATAGAAAAAGCATCGTTGATTCAAGCGAGGTCAGCAATGGCTGGTTTTCTTTCTCCGGAGAGATCGTAGATCCTGTTAAAGCTACTTTGTATATCAAACCAGAAACAAAAGGAACAAAAAGAGATGTGCTTCCATTTTATGTAGAACCTGCAAATATTTCACTTACCGTAAATGATTCGCTTAAATTTGCTAAAATAGCCGGTTCTAAAGTCAATGATGATGATGCCGCATTCAAGGCTGCAGCTAAGCAGGTTCAAGATGAGCTAGCTAAAATCAGTGCAGAATATGGTACTTATACCGCAGAGCAGAAAAAAGATGATAAGTTTATTGATGCATATTATCAGCGTTATACTCAGGCTTCAGAAAAGTTATTCCCAATTCAGCTTGCCTTTGCCAAATCGCATCCCGATTCGTATCTCAGTATTGCTGCTTTAACACCACTGGCCGCAAATGAGAAATATCTAAATGATGCAGAAAAAACATACCTATCATTGTCCAAAAGGGTAAAAGATACCAAAGCTGGTAAAACTGCTGCAGGTATTTTCATAGCAGGCCAAAAGACAAGAATTGGACTTCCAGCAATAGCTTTCACGCAGAATGATGTGAATGGCAAACCGGTAAGTTTAGCAGATCTGAAAGGAAAATATGTACTTATCGATTTCTGGGCGTCTTGGTGCGGTCCATGCAGAAGGGAAAACCCTAACGTAGTTGCAGCCTATAACCAGTTCAAAGATAAAGGTTTTACAGTGCTTGGGGTTTCACTCGATAAACCAGGTGAACATGATGCTTGGGTAAAAGCCGTTGCAGATGATCAGTTGAACTGGACACAGGTATCCGACCTAAAATATTGGGACAATGAAGTGGCCAAAGCTTATGGCGTACGGTCTATCCCCGCTAATTTCCTGATTGATCCCAATGGAAAAATTGTAGCAAAAGGGCTAAGAGGAGAGAAACTGACAGCAAAACTTGCAGAACTGCTAAATGGAGCTGCCAAAGCCAAGTAACACTATATTAAAATACTAACTAACCTAGACCAGCCTGGATGCTTAACTGCATCTGGGCTTTTTTATTGGTGATGGTGATGGCTGATAGCTAATGGTCAATAATCCATGGCTTGGATTTATATAGCGCTAGCCCAATCACTTTCAGTTATTTAGACTTCAGCGTATTGATGGCTTATGTTTGATAGCCTGATGCATAAAGCGCTTAGCCCATTGACCATTGACCATCAGCTATTGACATTTCACCGTATTGATAGATGGCTCATGATTGATAGCTTGATGCATAAAGCACTTAGCCCATTGACTATTGACCATCAGCTATTGACATTTCACCGTATTGATAGATGGCTTATGTTTGATAGCTTGATGCATAAAGCGGTTAGCCATTGACCATTGACCATCAGCTATTGACCAATCCTGTCATCAATCTCCTCTCCATCGGTCTAAAATACCAAGATACAGCAGTCAGCACCAATAACAACATAGAAGGAAATAACTCAGTCACAGCATCTCCAACTGCAATATGTGAAAATAATGCGCCTGTCATAGCAAAAAAGAAACCTGCATAGGCCCATTCCTTAAGCAAGGGAAACTTTGGCACGAGCACAGCAATAACACCCAACATTTTCCAAATACCAAGCAGCGTTAAAAAATAAAGCGGATAACCCAATTTTGCCATCATTGCTGTTTCCTCTTTTACGTTCATTAACTGTACCAATCCAGTAGAAAACATGCCCAGCGCAAGCCAGATCGTAGCAATCCAATAGATGATTTTATTCCTCTTTGTCATGATATATTATTTTAATTTGTCAACGATAGCTTGTAAGCGGTTATGTGCCATATTTAGGCCTTGTGCAAAAGGTAACTGTAATAGCTGGTCCCTATGAGCCGCTGATTTATAGATGATATGCATCTGAAGCCTGCTTTTTTGATCACTGAGTTTTTCAAAAGACAGAAACTCTAACTGAACAGGAAATGGAGTGTTTTCCATTTCGAATGTCCGTGTAATCTGCTGGTTCGGCGTAAACTCATGGATCGTACCGTTTGCCCTAAATACTACATTTCCATGCGGGTCTGAGGTTTCGAATTGGTAACCACCATGATTTTTGTTTTCAAGCTTCAACACTTTTGTTCCCATCCATTGTGCTACAATTTCAGGGTCTTCATAGGCCTTAAAAAGTAACTCAACCGGTAAATCAAATTCCCTGATAATTAGCAGTTCCTGTCGGCCATCTTCGGCATTAATTTTTGTTTTTAGTTCCATATTAGCTATTGATCTGATTTATAATTTTTCATGATGCTTTCCAGTGTATTGAACCTGTCATCCCACATTTTGCGGAAGGGCTCAATAAATTCCGCTATCTCTTTCATCTTTTGAGGATTCAAATGGTAATGGATTTCCCTGCCATTTTGCTCTTGTTTAAGCAATTCGCACTCAGTTAAGATCTGGAGGTGTTTGGAAACCGTAGGCCTTGCCGTATCAAAGTTGGAAGCAATTACACCCGCAGTCATCGATTGTGAAGCTACCAGTAGGAGGATAGCTCTTCTGGTCGGATCCGCTATTGCCTGAAATACATCTCGTCTTAAATTCATCGTGTAGTTATTTGACTACAAATATATATGTAGTTATTTAACTACGCAAATGTTTCTTCTTATTTTTCAACGTCGATAGGTATGCTTACTGCAACCGGGAAATCTTTTCCCGACCTTTCGACTGCAGATTTTCAATCCACTTAGCATGAATATTTATTGTTAATTGATTTATATTTATTGTTTATCAATAAATATTTATTACGTTTGTAACATGATTTAAAAATTAAACTTTATGGAATTAAAAATTAATACCAAACAAATTCTAAAACTATTGTATATCCTTTCATGGATTATCTTTGTTGGCGTGTCTATTGACGCGGGCGGAATCTTATTCAGTACTTTTTATAGCTTGATGAAACCTGTTGTTGCGCAACATTTTTGGCTGGGAATTGACCTATCGAGCCTTTATAAACATGATATTGGACATTTTCTGGTAGTAACCACATACATGAGCATTAGCGCAGTAATGAAAGCCATTATGTTTTATCTGATTGTTAAAATCTTACACGATAAGAAGTTGGACATGTCCCAGCCTTTTAGCAAAGAAGTAGGAAGTTTTATTTTCAATTTATCCTACCTGTCGTTTGGTATTGGCATATTTTCATTATGGGGAATAAAATACACTGAATGGTTAGTTAAGCAAGGCGTAAATATGCCCGATCTACACTATATGAATTTAAGTGGAGCAGATGTTTGGTTATTTATGAGCGTTACCTTATTTGTGATTGCACAGATTTTTAAAAGAGGAAAAGAAATTCAGGACGAACACGAATTAACCGTATAAATATGCCAATTATTGTAAACTTAGATGTCATGATGGCCAAACGAAAAATGTCATTAAATGAGCTTTCCGAAAAAGTAGATATTACTTTGGCTAATCTTTCCAACCTCAAAACTGGTAAAGCAAAAGCAATTAGATTCACAACACTAGAATCAATCTGCAGAGCGCTAGAATGCCAGCCCGCCGATTTATTAGAATTTACGGATAGGTAAATGGTGTTATAAATGATTTAAAACATGGTTCGTTGTTCTTCTAATTATATATTTGCCGAATATACACCTTGTATTTGAGATAGATTATTCAATAGTCACACAGTTTCCATTCTTTATCTTTGTCTATGCAACAGTTGATCCACTATTTTCTCCATTTCGGTTTTCCATTGGTAATCGCCTTTTTTTGGAATAAGAAAAAATGGTTACAATCTTATATCATTCTGTTGTTAACCATGTTAATAGATTTAGATCACCTATTGGCCAATCCAATTTTTGATCCCAATAGATGTAGCATCGGCTTTCATCCCTTACACAGCTACCTGGCGATAGGAGTGTACTTTACACTTTTATTTTTCAAGAAAACCCGCTTAATAGCTATTGGCCTATTGCTGCACATGTTAACTGATGGTATTGATTGCCTCTTTATTATGTAGATAAGGTATGGTTCATAGATCATGGTTCATGGCTTGGATGCATATAGCACTAGCCCATTGAACATGCTGTGGGCCCAAACCATTATCTATGAGCCACTAACTATTGGCCTTCTTAGTTACGGGTTAAAAGTTATCGGTCTGTGCCATAGGGCATCACTTTTAGAAATATATCACGTTACGGCTACGAATCCAAACCATGATCCATGAACCATTAACTATTAACCTTCTCAGATCTACGCTCGTTTTAGTAAACCATAAAGCGTATTTTTGGTTTTTATTAGCGTAAAATAACTACAAATAAATATGACTTTTAAGGTTGGTGCATATTGAAATGTATAGAACCTTTTATAAATTATGGATTGGAAAGAACTGCTCTCCACGAAACGTTGGGGATATGAAGATAAATATATAGAAAACCAAGAAGATGCGAGGTCTGCCTTCCAAAGAGATTATGACCGTATTATTTTTTCATCTTCTTTTAGGAGACTGCAGAATAAAACACAAGTATTTCCCTTGCCAGGAAGCATATTCGTTCACAACAGATTAACACATAGTTTAGAAGTTGCCAGCGTGGGAAGGTCTATGGGACGGATTTTCTATAATAAGCTAAAAGCGGAAGATCCCAAAGTAGATGAAAAATACCCGTTACTGAGTGAAATTGATAACATCATTGCTGCTGCCTGTCTTGCTCACGACCTTGGGAATCCAGCATTTGGCCACTCTGGAGAATCGGCGATATCACACTACTTTACAGATGGAAATGGAGCCAAATACCGTGAAAATGTAAGTCGTGAACAATGGGCTGACCTCATTAATTTTGAAGGAAATGCGAACGCACTAAGAATGTTAACCCATCCCTATGCAGGTAAAGGCTATGGAAGTTTTGCCTTAACCTATAGTACAATTGCCGCAATAGCGAAGTATCCATGCGAATCAGCGGCGGGTGGTTTAAAAGCAGAAATACACCGTAAAAAGTATGGCTTTTTCCAATCTGAAAAAGAAGGTTTTGCAAAAATTGCTTCCACTTTAGGGTTGCACAAAGTTCTCGAAACACCGCTGATCTATAAACGTCACCCTCTAGTTTATCTGGTAGAAGCCGCTGATGATATCTGTTATAACATCATTGATCTAGAAGATGCGCACCGATTGAAGATTTTATCCTATCAAGAAGTCGAAGACTTGTTACTGCCTTTGTGTAATGATGTCAAGATGCAGAAGAGGCTGATGGAAATTGAAGACTTTGATGCAAAAGTTGCTTTCCTCAGAGCTAAATCTATCAATACCTTAATTTGGGAGTGTTCAAATGTTTTTTATCAGTCACAGGTTGAAATCTTAGATGGATCCTTTAACAGTTCATTGATAGAAATGATCGATCCCAAATATCTGGAGACAATGGAGCAGATAAAGCAGGTTTCTGTAAAACGTATTTATAATTATGCTGCGGTAGTACAGATAGAAGTGGCTGGTTATAAGGTAATGGGAGGCTTGTTAGAAGAATTTATGCCAGCCTATCTAGGAAATACATCTTCCTATCACAAAAAATTGGTAGCCTTAATTCCAAAACAATTTCTAACCAAAGAAACGGATACCTATGCTAAAATTCAAACAGTCTTAGATTTCGTTTCCGGAATGACAGACCTTTATGCTGTTGAATTATTCAGAAAAATAAAAGGTATTTCCTTTCCGTCAATCAGCTAAGCTTTAATCTCATACTATAAACAATGGGTTATACATCCATCCCATAAAAGCCCAGCTTAGCATCCAGACCATTAACTATGGACCATTAGCCATTAGCGGAAAACGAGTTGAATTCACCATCCCATGAATGTCCAGCTAAGCATCCAGACCATTAACTATGATCCATAAGCCATTAACCAAAAAGAGCCAGCAATTCGCTGGCTCTTTTTAAATCTACTTCCAACCCCCACCTAAATTTTGGTAAATCGAGGTAAGCGCATTCAATTGCTCTTTTTTGGTTTCTATCAGCTCCAGTTTTGATTCTAATGCATCTCTTTGGGTCATCAATACTTCTAAATAATCTGCTCTGGCCGATTTAAATAGATCGTTTGATATCTCGATCGACTTATTCAGCGCATCAACCTCCTTAGCTTTCAAATCATAACTTTTTTCAAGGTTGTTGATCTTGGAAAGCTGATTGGAAACTTCAAGATAAGCATTTAAAATGGTGCGCTCATAATTGTAGATCGCCTGTAACTGACGTGAGTTTGCATTCAAAAATTCAGCCTTTATCGCATTTCTATTGATCAGCGGCCCAGCAAGATCTCCCGCCAAAGAGAACAATACCGACTCTGGGAATTTAACAAGATAAGACGGTTTAAATGCCTGAAGACCAAAACCAGCTGAGATACCCAATGATGGATAAAACTCTGCCCTGGCAACTTTTACATCTAGTTTTGCCGCCACCAATTCCAGCTCAGCCTTTTTAATGTCTGGCCTGTTGGCCAACAACTGTGAAGGGATACCAGATTGAACTTTTACCGGCAGTGCAGTTAAGAAAGAGCCTTTATCCCTTGGTATTTCTTGTGGATAACGACCAAGCAAAAAGTTGATCCTGTTTTCAGTTTCTGTAATCTGCTGTAAGATCTTAAATTCCAAACTTTGGGAATTCAACACTTCAGCCTGAAATTTTTGAACTGGTAATTCGGTTACCCTTGCGGCTTCTTTCTGAACTTTTATAAGCGCTAATGCATTTTTTTGAAGTGCAATGTTCTGTTTAACAATCTCCAATTGATTATCCAATCCCAATAACTCGTAATACGAATTGGCAACCTCGGCAATAAGATTGGTAAGCACAAAATTCTTACCTTCAACGGTAGATAGGTACCTGCTTATCGCTGCTTTCTTGGCATTGCGTAGTTTTTTCCAGATATCTACTTCCCAATTTGCATAAACTGCTGCTGTATAATCCATTAATGGGTCTGGGGTTTCCTTGCCAGGAGCGATTTCTGTACTGGCATCACCAGCGCCCTGACTGGTATAGCGCCCAACTTTCTCAACGCCCAAACCAACCTTGGCACTTACCGATGGCAACAATTGACCTTGCCTAAACCTGATGTCATTTCTGGCCATCTCAATCTCCTGCAGGGCAATCATCAGTTCCTGATTGTTTTTTAGTGCCGTATCAATCAGGTTGATCAGGTTAGGGTCAGTGAAGTAACTTCTCCACTGAAGACTTGCCATATTGGTGGTGTCCCCATTTTTTTGATAAGTTTCTGGAACTGTTCTATTCTCGTTTCGCTGTGTAATTGCCGGAACTTTACAGCTTGCAATGGCTAGGCAAATGCCAATTATGCCAAAGTATTTATAAATATGATGTTTATACATTATGATCAATTTCTTCGGTTAACGGATTTTCTTCTTCATTTTTAACAAGCACATTTCTCTCCGAAATTTTGGCAAATATGTAGTACAGCCCAGGGATAATGAGTACACCAAAAACGGTTCCCAAAAGCATACCCCCAGCTGCAGCAGAACCAATGGTCCGGTTACCTATCTTACCTGGTCCAGAAGCAAAAACCAGAGGGATTAAGCCCGCAATAAAAGCGAAGGAAGTCATCAGGATAGGACGGAACCTTACTGCAGAAGCTTCGATAGCTGCTTTAAGTACGGAATCTCCCGCACGGTGCCGTTGTACAGCAAACTCTACAATCAGTACCGCATTTTTACCCAGTAAACCGATAAGCATTACAATAGCCACCTGAGCATAGATGTTATTCTCCAATCCGCATATTTTAAGCAGTAGAAAAGCCCCGAAAATACCCGCAGGAAGGGAAAGAATAACCGCCAAAGGAAGAATAAAGCTTTCATACTGAGCAGCTAAAATCAGGTAAACAAAACCCAAACAGATCAAGAAAATATAAATGGCCTGATTGCCACGGGCTACCTCATCAGCAGAAATACCTGCCCAATCTATCCCAAATCCCCTAGGTAAACTTTTTTTCGCTACTTCGGCAACCGCCTGAATTGCAGAACCACTGCTATAACCAGGCGCAGCAGCCCCACTAATTTCTGAAGCATTGTACATGTTATGTCGCGTAATCTCCGACAGACCATATACTTTCTCTATTTTCATGAAAGCCGAAAAAGGAACCATTTCATCACGATCATTTTTTACATATAGTTTCAGGATGTCTTCCGGCATAGCTCTATATTGTGGCGAAGCCTGCACCATTACCTTATATTGACGGTCAAATTTGATGAAACTTGTTTCGTAGTTACTACCCACCAATGTAGAAAGCGTATTCATCGCATTTTCAATGGTTACGCCCTTTTGTTGCGCAATGTCATTATCAACCCTTAACATATATTGAGGGAAACTGGCACTGTAAAAGGTGAATACCGAAGACAGCTCAGGACGTTTGTTCAGCTCTTTTACGAAATCTTTACTCACTGTCTCCATCTTTTTATAATCGCCAGATCCCGCTTTGTCCAATAAACGAAGCTCAAAACCACCAGCAGCACCATAACCAGGAACAGCAGGTGGCTGAAAGAATTCAATGGTCGCTCCCGTAATGTCCTTTGATTTTTCTTCCAGCTCTTTGATTACCTCCTGTACATTTTTTGAGCGGTTTTCCCAGCTTTTAAGGTTGATTAAACAAGTTCCAGAATTGGCCCCCGTTCCCTCAGTAAGGATTTCATAACCCGCAAGTGACGATACAGACTGCACTTCTTCCATCCCCTCGGCAATTTTCTGTAGTTTCTCCGCAATCTGGTTTGTTCTTTCTAATGACGAACCTGGAGGCGTTTGAATTACCGCATAAAACATCCCTTGGTCTTCATTCGGTATAAAACCCGAAGGTAAACTGGCATTCAATAATCCTGTTCCGGCACAAAAAGCAACAAGCATGATAAAAGTAATCGCCCTTCTGTTCACGATAACGTTTAAAAGTTTTTGATACTTTCCAGATAGGTTGTTGAACCATTTGTTAAAACCATCCAACACTTTATCCAACCACGTTTTCTTTTTGTGTTTTCCATGGTTGTTCTTCAACATCATAGCACACAAGGCTGGTGTTAGCGTCAATGCAACTACTCCAGAAAGTACAATTGCAGTAGCCATGGTGATCGAAAATTGTCGGTAAAAAATACCTACCGGACCAGACATGAATGCAACTGGAATAAATACCGCGGCCATTACAAAGGTGATGGCAATAATAGCCCCGCTAATCTCATGCATCGCTTCTTCCGTTGCCTTTAATGGAGAGAGATTTTTCTCTTCCATTTTGGCATGTACCGCCTCAATTACCACAATAGCATTATCTACCACAATACCAATGGCCAGTACCAACGCAAATAAAGTAATGAGGTTTAGCGTAATGCCGAAGTATTGCATAAAAACGAATGTTCCAATCAATGATACCGGTACGGCAATGGCTGGAATTAGCGTAGAACGCCAATCGCCCAAGAAAATGAAAACAACTAATCCAACCAGGATAAAAGCCTCTATCAGGGTGTGGATTACCTTTTCGATAGATGCATCTAGGAACTTAGATACGTCATAACTGATCTCATAATCCATCCCTTTGGGAAAAGAGTTGGCCTTGATCTGCTCCATCTTTGTTTTGATATCCTTAATTACCTGACTAGCATTACTACCATAAGATTGTTTTACAGTGATCGCAGCCGATGATCTTCCATTCAGATTAGAATAAAGATCGTACATCGAGCTACCAAATTCTACATCAGCAACGTCTTTTAAACGGAGTAATTCGCCATTCGGACTTGATTTAACAATGATGTTTTCATAGCCTTCTTTGGTGGTAAACCTACCTGGATATTTTAGTACATATTCAAAAGCTTGTGATCTTTTGCCAGAGCTTTCACCAGTTTTACCCGGAGAAGCTTCTAAGCTTTGTTGGTTTAATGATTCTAGAACTTCATCAGCTGAGATTTTGTGTGCCAACATGCGATCTGGCTTTAACCAAATCCGCATCGCATATTCTCTGTTACCAAGAATATCTGCCACACCAACTCCATCAACCCGTTTCAGCTCAGACAATACGTTGATATCGGCAAAGTTGAACAAGAATTTCTGATCCATTTTAGGGTCTTTACTGTACAAGTTGATATACATCAACATGTTAGACTCTTCTCTGGTGATTTTTACACCTTCACGTACTACCAATGGCGGTAGCTTATTTACTACTGATGCTACCCTGTTTTGGATATTTACCGAGGCTTGATTTGGATCTGTTCCGAGATTAAAGATTACCTGTATGGTAGCTTCACCATCGTTACCGGCATCTGAAGCCATATATTTCATTCCCGGTACACCATTAATGGCTCTCTCCAAAGGAATAAGTACTGATTTGGTCATCAACTCACCATTTGCTCCAGGGTATTCAGCAGTGATGTTTACTTTGGGTGGAGAAATGGAAGGGAATTGTGTTACCGGGAGCTGCATAATAGCCAATCCCCCTAAAAAGGTAATGATCAGCGATATTACGATAGACAGCACCGGTCTATGTATGAATTTATTAAACATAAAATTACGATTTGGAGGTTAATTATTCCGTTTTCAATTGAAGGCGAGAAACAACTTGTTGAGGCGCTACGAACTCAAATTTGATTTTGTCATCATCTTTTACCTTCTGCACTCCTTCAAGTAAGATTTTGTCATTTTCATCAATTCCGCTGGCAACCACATATAGATCTGGTAGCTGTCCGCTGATGGTGATGTTCCTTGATTTCACCGCGCCATTTTTATCTACAACGAAAACATAGATCTTGTCCTGAATTTCGTAGGTAGCTTTTTGTGGGATAATTAATGCGTTTTTAAGTGGAACGAGCATTTGAATCTTACCAGTTTCTCCATTCCTTAACAACTTCTCCGGATTCGGGAACCTTGCTCTAAAAGCAATATTCCCAGTCTCGTTATCGAATTCACTTTCAATGGTTTCAACTTCGCCTTTGTATTTAAGCAATTGATTATTGGCTAAAAGTAGGCTCACTTTATTGTTTCCACGACCTTTAACATTGGTTTGATAATCTAGATATTCTGGCTCAGATACGTTAAAATAAGCAAACATCTGACTGTTATCAGAAAGGCTGGTTAACAATTCGCCTTCATCTATCAAACTTCCCAATTTCAAAGGGATACGGTCGATAGTGCCATCAAAAGGGGCTCTGATTTCAGTAAACGATAAATGGAGTTTTGCCAATGAAGTTTCTGCTTTTGCATGCTCAAGCTTAGCCTGGGCCATGGCCAGTTCATTTTTGGAAACTACATTTTTGTCTGATAATGTTTTGGTATTCTGTAGCTCTATTTCTGCAGATTTAGCTTCTGCCTGTGCCTTTAACAGTTCGGCTTCATAGATTTTAGGCATAATCCTGAACAATAGTTGACCAGCTTTTACAGCCTGACCTTCATCTACATAAATGTTCTGCAGATATCCCTTTTCTTGTGCCCTAATTTCTATGTTACGTACAGATTTGATCTGTGAAACATATTCTTTGGTAAACGAAGTGTCGATTTTTAAAGGGCTCGTTACGGCATATTTACCGGTTTCTTCCTTTTCTTCTTTTTCAGATGTACAGCTTGCGTGGCACAACAGCACGCATAAGCCCATGAGCGTTACGATTCTTTTCATGATATTAAAATGATTATTAAGCAGTTTGATGATACGGAATGGGTAATTCCGTTAAAAGATGATATCGGTTATACAAATAGCCATAGCACACCATAGCTTGCCAAATTAATATGGCACTATTGATGTGTAAGGTTAACCGATAAGTTTGGGTATCAAATTCTCAATACGCTTTGTTGGAGGTATAGATGAGAAGAAGTATAAGAAAAATGCGTGCAGAAAGGCAGGCGATTTTTTAAGGTAGTGAAGCTATAGCCAAAACAGAAGATGGTGGCAAGCGTAATAAAATAACTAACGAGTACCACACTCTTTTTACTGAAAACAAAGTCTTCATCTTCGTTTTCCACATTGAAAAACTCTAGGTTTTTATCAATTAAGCGAATGTCTCTGCATAATTTGACTGCACGATCAGTGATTGGGACTTCTGCTTTGTGGATACTTTGGCCGCGATCAGCCGTTATTCTCGCCGAATTGTTCTGGTGGTTTCTTCCATGCGCATAATTTTCTCCTATAAGAAGGAAAAAACAGATGGACAGAAGAAATAAAACAGGCGCTTTCATAATTTGCACAAAAATAGGATTAGCTATGAAAGTTGTATCAACATAATATTTTTTAACTGTCAGAAATTTGTCAATAATTATTCGTGTTTAAATGCTTCAATTGAGGCAATAACGAAAATGAAGTCGGAAAGTTGGAGTGTCCGAATCCCGATAGCTATCGAGACCGTTCCCATCGGCAATGGTTGTGGCGTGATTAGATGTTTGTTGGGTTAATTGTGGCCACAGATGCACAGATTGTTGGTTGATGGCTAATAGTCAATAGCTAATGGCCTGGAGAATGTACTTCTTTAGACTGTTTGTCTTTAAGCATTATGCTATTGCCACAATGAGGGGAACGGACTTCCGGACTCTCTTCACCACAGATCAAGGTATGCATCCCAAGCTTAAAGCTTTGGTCTTTAAGCTTTAAGCTCTACAACGGTACTTTCAAACCCTTATCATTTACTTTATACCACTTTCCTTTTTCTAGTAAAGCTGCTTGATGATCACCTGCGTGTTGGTTTACGTCTAAACCAAGTACTTTCCCCCCATAATAGAAGCCTACGTTTCCAGCTACGATAGTATGGCCAACAACGATACTTTTGCATTGATAAAGTGCCAAAGTTGCATCAACCTCTGCTTCGGTAGCTTTAGGCTCGGCGAAATATCCTCTGTACCAAAATAATGAGGTAGCGCCCTGAAAAAACTTTGAAATCGAAGCATCAGCCAAATTTGGCAATCCATCTAGTTTTTTTGCCTTATCATAAAACGGGCGGCACTTGAGGTTGATTTCTTCAATCGGCATTTTTAATTCGGTAATTTGAGGTGCGATTCCCGCATGTAGAAAAAGATAATCACCAACCTTTTCGATTGTGTTTTTTGAGCGGAGCCAACGCCCAAGCTCGCTTTCGGTGTTATATAGCGCCATGTAATCAATACCCATTATTTCGGCACTTTTTGGATATTTTGGTCTTAGGTAGCGAAGATCACCAGAAAGGTTCATGATATCATGGTTTCCCAATAGGGTATGCACATAACCTCCGGCAGCTTTTGCACTTTGTTCCAACTTATACAAAAGCCATAAACATTCTGGAACCTGAGCACCACGATCAAAAAGGTCGCCACAAATTACCATGTGTCCTTTACCAAATTTCCAGTTATACTGCTCATCAATAATTCCATTGGCCAAAAGCAAGGCTCTAAATCCTTCAAACTCTCCTTCAATGTCAGATAATACAAATAACTTTTCGGGCATTGCCGTTACCGAAGGCTCATTTCTAATTTCAGGTTTTAAACCAACAGTAAAGTTCCAAGCCGCATTGTCCTTAAAGTTCACGTTAATTTTAAACTCCTTTTTTCGCTTTAGATCGAAAACCTGCTCATTAGGTTGATCATCAATTACAGATTTAAGCACCAGCTGACTGTCTTTGTACAACAAATAAGGCCCGTCTTGTACCACTTGTCCGAAACTTTTAAAGGAAAAAAAACTTAATAAAATGATCATTATATTTCGCATAGAGACTATTTGTAAATTAGTAGTTTCCCAAAGTTAATCCAATTATCAAATCTTAGCAATACTGGGCTATACTAATGTGTGGATTTTATTAGCGTAGGTAAATGGTAGGTAAATGGTAGGTAAATGGTGGGTAAAGGTTGGAAGGTTGGAAGGTTTTGAGGTTGGAAGGTTTTGAAGGATTAAAAAGTTGAAAGTTGGATTCCTTGTCCAAAGGCATTTATTTGGGAATAGCCAGTTTCCCTGGATGGTGCAATAGCTTAAGACTTTAGTTCCCATCAATCTCTTAATCTGTGGCTATCATTTAGCCTCCTGCAAAGCTAGACGGATTCAGCTTCCTCCCAACCGGGGAGGATTGAGGAGGGGCAAGAAAGTTCAACTATGGCAGCCAATCTAACCCTTATCTCTTATTTTTAAACCTCTGATTGCCAATAAATTTACTTTAAAGGTTAATTTTAGTCAATAATCACACAAAATAGTTTTGAGCTTAAATTTAATATTTCCATACCTTTATCATTAAACCAAATGTGATTACAACCTTTATCCATGCCAATAAATTCCTTTTCAAAGTTTATTATCGGAATTGCTTGTTTAGTCTTCTTTAGTATGTGCAATTGTTTTGCGCAGACCAATGGTTCATTGATTAAGTATCTGGCGGTAGAAAATGGGCTCTCTAATACCGTTGTTAATTCATTATATCAAGATCGTTATGGTTTCATGTGGATGGGAACTTACGATGGCTTAAACCGCTATGATGGCTATCATTTTAAGATTTTCAGGAACAATTGGAATGATGAAAATTCACTCATCAATAATCATATTACCGTACTTAATGGCGATCTAAAAGACCGCGTTTGGATAGGTACACAAAAAGGGATTTCCTATTTTGATTATGCAGACTCAAAGATCCATCAGGTAAGTTACGCCACTGATAAAAACCAAAAGAAGATAACGGCATCGATAAATTCAATCGCAGTTGGTAAGAATGGGTCAGTCTATATTGCAACAGATGAAAATGGTCTGTTTGTTGTTGATAACAGTACCGAAATTGCCAAATCAATCCGGCTAAATAAATCAGCCAACTTTACAGTTAAGTCGGTTTGCATTGATGAAAATCAGGATTTATGGCTGTCCATAAAAGATGTAGGCCTTTGTAGGTACAGTGAAAAGACCAACAAAATTGTATTGGTGAACAAGAATATAACTGCTGTTACTACCATCATAAACGATACAAAAAATAGCTTGTGGATTGGTACTGAAGGAGGGCTTTTTTCTTACCAAAAGAACAACAATAAGATTGAACGCTTTAAATATAGACTCAGTAGTGACAATGTCCTGGGATTAACTATCGATAAAAAGAACAGGTTATGGATTGGTACAGATGGAGGTGGAATTACAATATTCGATATCGCAAAGCAAACCGTAAGTTATCTTACTGCTGGCAAAGAAAAAGGACTATTGAGCAGCAATTCAATTGGAGCTATCTACGAAGATAAAGAAGCCAGAAAATGGATTGCTACCCTCCGTGGAGGTGTAAATATTATCGATAACGTAGGTGGCCAATTCGAAGAAATCCAGAGTAACCCTTACCAGAAAAATACATTGGTCAGCAACTTTGTGCTTTCTTTTTCTGAAGATGAAAATAAAAATATCTGGATTGGCACAGACGGTGGTGGATTAAGCATATGGAACCCAAATACCAACGTTTATAAAAATTATGTGCACGAGGCCGGTAACAACGGATCCCTGAAAAGTAATTTCGTAACAAGTATCCTGAAAGACGAATTTAACAATGTCTGGGTTGCCTCATTTAGTGGTGGAATAGACCGATTTGATAAAGGCAGTCAGACATTCAAACATTACAACTGTTATAACAGCGTAAAAGGGATTGATGAGGTCAATTTGTGGAAACTTTATGAAGACCATCAACATAATCTTTGGGCAGGAACAACTAAAGGTGGAGCATTATACATGTTAAACCGTAAGTTAGATCGCTTCGAACTTTTTGATGATAGCCTAAGGGATATCCATACCATTTATCAAGATCGGCAGGGCTCACTTTGGGGGGGAGATTATACCCATCTGATTAAAATTGATGTGGTGAATAAAAAACATCAGTACATTCCCGTTAATTCTGCCATTAGGGCCATACATGAAGATAAATTTAAGAATTTATGGATTGGTACCGAGGGTGGCGGACTATTACTTTTTGATCGTAAAAAACAAAAGTTTACGAGGTATATCGTTGCTGACGGATTACCCAGCAATTCAATCCTTAATATATTAGAAGATAATGAGGGTAATTTATGGTGCAGTACGTTTAATGGTCTTTCTAAGTTTAATAGCCAGCAGAAAAAGTTTAAGAATTATTATGCTACAGATGGATTGCAAAGTAATCAGTTTAACTATAATGCAGCGCTGCGATTAAGTAACGGAGAATTTTTGTTTGGGGGGATAAATGGTTTTAACAAGTTTTTCCCTGATCGCATTAAGATCAATAAACGTATTCCTAAAATTGTAATTACAGATTTCCGGATCAATAACCAGCCCATTGATGAAGATCCGAATTTCCGGAAAGAAACATCAGTTGTCGCACTTCAGCAAATAGCTATTCCATATAACTCTGCCGTAATTTCTGTTGAATTTGCCGCAATCGAGTTTTCTTTTCAGGACCAGATCAAGTATGCCTATTATCTAGAAGGATGGGACAGGAACTGGAATTATGTTGATAAGTTAAATACGGCCTATTATTCTCGTTTGAACGAAGGAAGTTACAAGCTACATCTGAAAAGTACCGATACAGATGGATTTTGGACAAACAATGAACGCGTTATCATTATTAAAATCTTACCGCCTTGGTACAGAACATGGTGGGCTTATACCTTTTACATTATGTTGTTTTCCAGCTTGTATTACACTTTTGTGAAGTATAGGAAAAGGCAGGACCGTTTGAAACATGACATAGAAATCGCAAATCTGAAAATGGAACGTGAAAAGGACCTTAATGAGAAGAAACTTAACTTTTTTACCAATATTTCTCATGAACTGCGGACCCCTTTAACCCTGATTGTAAATCCGATCAAAGACATTTTAAGCACAAAAGAAGCAGGAACGGAGAAGAACGATCTCAATGTAGTGTATCGTAATTCAAGACGTTTGTTGAGTTTGGTTGATCAGCTATTGCTTTTCAGGAAAACGGAAAGCGAAACCGAATCGCTTAAGCTGCTAAGGATAGATCTGTGCAAGTTTGCTAAAGAGATTTTTCTATGTTTCAACTATCTCGCGAAAAATAATAATATTGATTATAATTTCAATTGTGAGGAGGAAGAACTTTTCATTTGTGCAGACCGTGATAAATTGGAAATCGTTTTATTCAATTTACTCTCAAATGCATTAAAATTTACACCTAAAGGTGGCTTTGTAAGGCTCAATATTGCACAAAATAACGAATCGATCCTCATAAGTGTAAGTGATAGCGGCCCTGGAATTCCCGAAGATGTTGGCGAAAAACTATTCGACAAGTTTTATAAGGTAATGAACAATACCTCACTTAAAATTGGTTTTGGAATTGGATTGTACCTGGTTAAAAATTTCGTGGAGCTGCACCATGGCAAGATTTCATATATCACGAAAACAAATGAGGGAACAACATTTAACATTGAATTACCAAAAGGAGAGGCACTAGAATCAATGCCACAAGTTTTGCCAGAAACAGAACTCAACTATGTTAATGAACTCATTGCACAAGATGAGCAAGAGGAGATAAACGACACCGAACAACCAGCAAATTTGGCATTATTGATCTCTGATCTGCATTCTATTCTGGTGGTGGATGATAATGAACAGATCATCGAATATATTAACCAGATCTTTCATCAACATTTTAAAATCTATAAAGCTGCCAATGGCTTGGAAGGATTACGGTTGTGCCAAGAATACATGCCAGATATCGTCATTTCAGATGTAAATATGGACGGCTTAAACGGAATAGAATTTTGTAAGGCCATTAAAGAAGACCCTGCATTAAGCCATATCCCTGTAATCCTGTTAACTGCTGACCCAAGCCCTGAAACCAAACTTAAAGGTATTGAGGTTGGTGCATATGATTTTATCAGTAAACCCTTTGATAAGGAGTTGTTTACGGCAAAGATTAATGGGGTAATCAAAAATAGGACTAACCTTCAATCTTATTTTTATAATGAAATTACCCTAAAGTCTGATCCACATAAAGTTTCTCAAGAAGATAAGAGCTTTTTGCAGAAGTGTATTATGATCATTGAAGATAAACTAAGCGAAGATGAATTTAATGTAAAGGCACTGGCTTCAGATTTGGGGATGAGCCATTCTAATCTTTACAAGAAAATAAAGGCTACTTCAGGGTTATCGATCAATAGTTTTATTCGTTTCATCAGACTCCGTAAGGCAGCAGAACTGCTCATCAATACCAACCTAAATATCAATGAAGCGGCCTTTAGGGTTGGCATTAATGATATTAAATATTTTAGGGTTCAGTTCCAGAATCAGTTCAAGCTTACCCCATCAGAGTTTATAAAAAAACATCGTAAAACTTTTCACAAACACTATAGTATCAATACCAATTTGAAATAAGAAAAGATGGTTTGCTGAGCATTAAATAAGCCTTTTATGAAATAGCCCCCCATAAAGTATCATTCAGCCCCCGCTATGAAACGGAAGAATTGATGTACTTAGCATACCAAATATATCTATCTTGAATACACCAGCTATTTTTCAAAAACAAAGCATAACATTTTAATTATTTCATAACATTCGAAATGAAATGATAAATCCTTTAGGTTATTTTTGATATTGGATATCCGATTAGAGTTAAGTAAAACATAATTAATGAGAGATTTTAGTAGAAATAAATTAAGGCCGAACACTGCAGCCCGTAAATTTTATATCGGATTGCTGCTCTTCTCCAGTTTGGGCATTTTTGCCAGAGCACAGCAAAACACAAAGCCTGTGGCGTATTTGTTCACCTATTTTACGGGCAATAGCGGTGCCGAAGAAGCAATCCGTTTTGCCATTAGCAAGGATGGATATAATTTCAGGGCGCTAAATGGTAATAGACCGATCATTAGTTCAAGTCAGATTAGTGAAACGGGTGGCGTTAGAGATCCCCACATTTTAAGGGGTGCTGATGGCAAAACATTTTATATGGTAGTAACCGACATGGTGTCGGCAAAAGGTTGGGATTCGAATAGGGCAATGGTTTTGCTCAAATCAACCGACCTCATCAATTGGACTTCCAGTATCGTTAACATCCAAAAAAGATTCCCTGGCAATGAGCAGTTAAAACGTGTTTGGGCACCACAGACTATTTACGACCAGAAAGCTGGAAAATACATGGTTTATTGGTCTATGAAACATGGCAACGACCCAGATAAAATTTATTATGCCTATGCAAATGCTGATTTTACTGATCTGGAAACAGCACCAAAACAACTCTATTTCAGTCCAACAAACGGTGCCTGTATTGATGGTGAAATTATCCTTAACAATGGAAAATACCACTTATTCTATAAAACAGAGGCTGAGGGCGCTGGAATTAGGCTTGCCATTTCTGATCAATTAACACAAGGGTATGTTTTACAGGATGGCGCTGTTCAGCAAACTAAAGATGCTGTTGAAGGTGCCGGAGTTTTTAAACTGAACAACGGACAAGGTTATATCCTGATGTATGATCGTTACATGAGTGGCAGTTACCAGTTTACCAAAACCACAGACTTTAAAAAGTTTACGGTAATAGATAATGAAGTCAGCATGGATTTTCATCCCAGACACGGAACCGTAATGCCCATTACTTTGTCAGAAACAGAGCGCTTGTTGGCTAAATGGTATCAACCTGATGGGATATTGTTAGGAGCGAAAGCATCAGCCGTTAAAAAAATAAACATCACTTTGGACTCTGCTAACCATCGGTTATTTCTACCAGTAAAAAACGGGACAAACTTAAAAGCCCTTGATCCCCAATTTCTTGATTTACCGGGTGTTCAAATCAGCCCCAAAGCCCCATATAACTTCACAAAGGGAGCTGTTAACATAAAAGTTAGCATCGGCAATACTGTCCAAACCTATCAAGTTAGTGCTGCAGTAGTTAACAATCCGGTATTAGATGGCTATTATGCTGATCCTGAAATTTTGTACGCCCATAAAACTGGGAAATACTATTTATATCCTACCAGTGATGGATTTAATAACTGGAGTGGTACTTATTTCAAAACATTCTCGTCTCCTAATTTGGTAGATTGGAAAGATGAAGGCATCATCCTTGATCTGCCTGTTGATACCAAATGGGCGAAAAGGAATGCTTGGGCGCCTACAATTACAGAGAAAAAGATCAATGGCGTGTATAAATATTTTTACTACTTTACAGCAGCTCAAAAGATTGGTGTAGCGGTTGCTGATGATCCTATCGGGCCTTTTAAAGATTTAGGCCACCCTATAGTTGAACATAAACCAAAAGGCATTAAAAATGGACAGGAAATAGACCCAGATGTATTTACAGATCCAAAAACAGGTAAAAGTTATCTGTATTGGGGCAATGGTTATATGGCAGTAGCTCCACTTAATGATGACATGACCAGCATAGATACGGCTGCAATGAAAATAATTACGCCAAATGGCTCTTTCAGAGAAGGAACTGAAGTATTTTATCGCAATGGAAAGTACTATTTCTTATGGTCTGAAGATGATACGCGCAGCGAAAATTATCGTGTTAGATACGGGTATTCAGATAGTCCAATGGGTAAAATCACCGTTCCAGAGAACAACCTTATCTTAGCAAAAGATCCAACAAATGGTATTTATGGTACTGGTCACAACAGTGTGATCCAAATTCCTGGTACTGATCAATGGTATATCATCTACCACCGTTTTACACATCCAAAAGGGATTACAATGGGTAGAGCAGCCGGATTTAACAGAGAGGTATGCATAGATAAAATGGAATTTAATGAAGATGGAAGCATCAAAAAGGTAATCCCAACATTAAAAGGTATTGATAAATTGAAATAAACATGAAGAAATATAGTTGCCTTGTAGCATTGCTTTTTATTTGGCACATTGGAATTGCCCAAAGTTTGCCATCAAAGGCTGAAGTTCTCGAAATAATAAGTAAAGCTAACGGTTATTGGCAAAGCAACAATAAACCAGAGGTTAGGGCCTTTTGGGACCATGCTGCCTATCATACTGGAAACATGGAGGCTTACGAGATTACCAAAAATGAGAATTATAGGCAGTATTCAGAAACTTGGGCCACACATAATAAATGGATGGGCGCAAAAAGTACCGATAAAAGCAAATGGAAATATAAGTATGGCGAAACAGATGATTTTGTGCTGTTCGGCGATTGGCAGATCTGCTTCCAAACCTATATTGATTTATATCACCTACAGCCAGAAGCACATAAAATTGCCCGTGCAAAAGAAGTAATGGAATATGAAATGAGTACTCCTGCAAATGATTACTGGTGGTGGGCAGATGGTCTATATATGGTAATGCCAGTAATGACCAAAATGTATAAAGTAACTGGAAATCAGCAGTATTTAGATAAGCTCTACGAGTACTTTATGTATGCCAACAGCATCATGTACGATTCGAAGGCGAAGTTGTATTACAGAGACGCAAAATATGTTTATCCTAAACATAAAAGTGCAAATGGGAGCAAAGATTTCTGGGCAAGAGGTGATGGATGGGTTTTTGCTGGCCTTGCTAAAGTATTAAAAGACCTTCCAAAGAATGATGCGCACCGCAAAGAGTATCTTACAAAATATAAAAACATGGCAAAAGCCATTGTTAAAAGCCAACAGGCTGAAGGTTATTGGACAAGAAGTATGCTCGACCCTCAGCATGCACCTGGACCAGAAACAAGTGGTACCGCCTTTTTTACCTACGGATTATTATGGGGCATCAATAACGGATTGCTTAAAGAAAGTAAATATCTTCCTGCAGCATTAAAAGGATATCATTACCTCACTAAAACTGCTTTACAAGAAAATGGTAAAGTAGGATATGTACAGCCAATCGGAGAAAAGGCAATTCCGGGACAGGTAGTAGATGCAAACTCAACAGCAAACTTTGGTGTGGGTGCATTTTTATTGGCAAATTGCGAAATGTATAGACTAATTACAAGAGAAACCAAATAACGCATGAAAATATTAGTGAGCAAAATCGCTATTTCTATTTTATTCATAACCTTTTTAGCTGGTCCTCTGGCTGCACAAAAGAAAAGTAAGGCTGCAAAAACGACGCCCTTAACCGATCGTCAAGTTTGGTTACAGGAAATGGACAAAATGGTAAGGCCCGTAATTTATAGCTTGGCAAAAGATAGCCTAAAGATCGTAATGCCAAGGGTAACCTCTATCCATGTGGACAATAAAGAACAGCGGATTAAAGTACAATACGTAGAAGTACTGGGCAGGGTTTTAAGCGGTATTGCGCCTTGGTTACAATTAGAAGGAGGTTCGGCTCAGGAAGTAGCAATGCGTAAACAATACCGTGAGTGGGTATTGCAAGGCGTAAAGAACTCTTTAGATTCTAATGCCAAAGATTTTATGAACTATGATCTCGGCGGACAGCAATTGGTTGATGCTTCCTTTGTTGCACTGGCCTTTGTGCGTGCTCCATGGCTTTGGGAAAATCTTGATAAAAAGAATAAAGAACTACTTGTCAAATCTATTGCAACTACCAGAAGGTTCAAGCCCGCGTTCTCAAACTGGCTACTCTTTTCGGCAATGAACGAAGCTTTTATGGCCAAATTTGGTTACGACTGGGATGTAATGCGTGTTGATTATGCCTTACAGCAAATGGAACAATGGTATGTAGGAGATGGAATGTACAAAGATGGAAGCAGTTATGCCTTTGATTATTACAACAGTTATGTGATCCATCCCTATTTGGGAACATTGGTAGATATCATCGGCAAAAAGACAAATTCCTATAATGGCATGTTCGATAAAATCAGAAAGAGAAATGAACGATATGCCATTATTCAAGAGCGATTAATCAATACCGACGGTACCTATCCCGCAACAGGAAGATCTATTGTTTATCGTGGTGGTGCATTTCACCATCTTGCAGACATGGCCTTTAAAAAGCTCTTGCCAAAACAATTGAGCCCTGAACAGGTTCGTTGTGCACTAACTGCCGTAATCAAAAAAACACTGGAAAGCCCTAGCACCTATAAAAATGGTTGGTTAACCATTGGTTTGTATGGAGAGCAGCCAAATTTGGGAGATGTTTATAATAATCAGGGCAGTCCCTATATCTGTACCAATATATTTTTACCTTTAGGTTTATCAGAAACAGATCCTTTTTGGGCAAATGCACCTGCAAAATGGAGCGCCCAGAAAATATGGAGCGGAGAGGATTTTGCTAATGATCACAGCGCAGATTTAAGATAATCAGATGTTTAAAATTTCAATAGCTTTAATGCTATTTTGCTGCACAGTTACAGCTAAAGCACAGGATAATACTACCTTAAGTACCATTGCTCCCAATGGTTGGGCAAATAATTCGGTAAATACAGTTATTTTCAGAAAAAACGCATTAGCTACCTTTAAAAATATCCAATATGCTGCTTATTATGATGCAGATCAATTTGTAGTCGTTGCCAAAAGGAAGATAAATAGTCAACAATGGGAAGCTGCAAGGACCCAATATAAAGGTGATGCCAGCGATGCACATAAATCTATCAGCATTATGGTTGATGGCGATGGTTACCTACACATTGCTTGGGGCCAGCATAATAATAATTTGAATTATGTGAGATCTGTAAAGCCAGGGATCTTATTGTTTGGTGATAAAGAACCAATGCTGCGCTTAAAGGAAAATAAAGTCAGTTATCCAGAGTTTTATAAATTGGCAAATGGAAACCTGCTTTTCTTTTATCGTGATGGCGGATCTGGAAATGGTAACCTGATGATTAACCAATATGATCTTAAGACTAGAGCTTGGACAAGAATTCAGGATAACCTCGTAGATGGTGAAGGCAAACGCAATGCTTATTTACAAACTGCAATTGATGTTAAAGGTACCATCCATTTATCATGGGTTTGGAGAGAAAGCCCAGATGTTGCCAGCAATCACGATTTGTGTTATGCAAAATCTACAGATGGCGGTTTAACTTGGCAGAAATCTGATGGCACCACCTATCAGTTGCCAATTACAGCTAAAAATGCAGAGTATGCACTGAAAATTCCTCAGAACAGCGAGTTGATTAACCAAACTTCCATGTTCGCTGATGAAAATGGAAACCCTTTTATCGCAACCTATTGGAGAGATCAGGGAGATGCTGTTCCACAATATCATTTAGTGTATAAAACTGGATCAAACTGGGCCGTAAATAAATTAAACTTCAGAAAAACCCCTTTTAGCTTAAGTGGTGGGGGTACAAAAAAGATCCCGATCTCTAGACCACAGCTCATTTGCTGGTCAACTAAAAATGCAATAGCGGGGGCACTTATCTTTAGGGATATTGAAAGAGGAAACAAGGTTTCCATCGCCATTAGTAAAGACATTAGCAAAGAATCGTGGCTTTGCAAAGACCTTACCACCGCAAGTGTAGGCGAGTGGGAGCCAACTTTTGATACCGAACTTTGGGCAAAAAAGAAAAGATTAGATCTCTTTGTCCAAAAAGTAGAGCAGGTAGATGGTGAAGGCAAAGCAAATGCACAGCCCACTCCCGTACAAGTGCTCACCTGGAAATATTAATTGGTAGGCTAATTTATTTTTGTTGAAAATGTTTAATCCTTTATCAGTATTTTTAAAAACTTATAAATGTTCAATTGACATTTATTCCCAAATATAAAAATTTGAGTATGAAATGCATTTTTAACAAGTGTTGGAACATCACCTTAGTTCTAACAATTCTTTTTTTAAGCAGCACATTTAAAGCTGCAGCACAGCAAACTGCCCTAACTGCTTTTACGCCCGGTAAAATATGGAAAGATGATAAAGGTGTCCATATCAATGCACATGGTGGTGGTATTTTAATGCACAAAGGAATTTATTACTGGTTTGGCGAACATAAAGTAGAGGGTGAAATTGGTAATACTGCCCAAGTTGGTGTCCATTGTTACTCATCAAAAGATTTGTACAATTGGAAAGATGAAGGGATAGCAATGCCGGTAAGCAGTGATGAAAAAAGCGACATCGCCAAGGGAAGTATCATTGAAAGACCAAAAGTAGTTTATAATAAAAAGACAAAAAAGTTCGTAATGTGGTTTCACCTAGAACTTTTAGGAAAAGGATATGCAGCTGCTAGAACAGGCGTAGCCGTTGCTGATAAAGCTACAGGACCTTACACTTTTGTAAAAAGCTATCGCCCTAATCCAAATAAAATGCCTTTTTACGCTTCAAATGTTCCAGTTAGCGAACAGGTAAATTGTGCAGCTCCCCAGAATAAAAGCGATGGTTTCTTCTGCCGCGATTTGCCAGGTGGCCAAATGGCCAGAGACATGACCGTTTTTGTTGATGATGATGGGAAAGCATACCATATCTTCTCATCTGAAGAAAACTTCACGCTGCATTTGGCAGAATTAACACCAGATTATTTAGGCCATACAGGTAAGTTCGTCAGAATTTATATAGGAGAACAAACTGAAGCACCGGCTCTATTTAAAAAAGATGGTGTCTATTATATGATTGGCTCCGGCTGTACCGGATGGGCACCAAATCCCGCAAGATGGTTTAAATCTAACTCAATCTGGGGACCTTGGGCTTTCATGGGCAACCCTTGTGTTGGTCCAGGAGCAGATAAAACCTTTGGCGGTCAAAGTACCTACGTACTTCCGGCACCAAATAAAAAAGGTGGGTTTATTTTCATGGCAGATCTCTGGAAACCAAAAAATGCAATTGATGGTAGGTACCTATGGCTCCCAATTCAATTTGAAAAAGATAAACTTAAAATCAGCTGGATGGATAGTTGGGATTTGAGCATCTTTAAATAATTCCCCTCTAGGAAAAGCGTGTTTAGAAACACCACAGCATTAATTGTTGTGGTGTTTTTTTATGGCGTGTTATAGCTTAGCTTCATAGACATGATGCTAAGCACCTAGACTTGTAACTCTTAACGCGTAACTCGCAACTAAAATAAGAACTGCACTATTGTCTCAACGTAAGATGAACGTAAGATGAACGTAGGATGAACGTAAGATAATTATACTTCCCCTATACTTTGCCTATAGCAACATTATACATCACTAACGGTATGCATCCAGTCTTTAAGCTTTAGTCTTTAAGCTTTCATCTCAACGCAAGCTTTTAGCTTTAGTCTTTCCCCTTTAAGCTAACAAAATAACGATTTACCCCCCCATTAAATACCGTATTACCCCTTACTACTACCTGTATTTTTGTTTTACTTTGTTTAAACCAAATGTTAAAATCATATGAACAAACCAAACTCAAAAGAGTTTTTTTTGGCTTTACGGAGTAGGCCCAAAGAAACGAAAAACAGCAATCTATTAACCAATAAAACAGTTGCTGAAAACTGCAATTTTAAAAAGAACTATTAACCTCAAACAAACCAAATATTCAATATGCAAAAACATTTACTACTGAAGTTTTCAGTTGTGTTGCTGTTGTTCTTAAAGTTTAATGCTGCAAATGCTACCGAAGCAATAAGCAGTTTAGACTTTATTCAGCAAACCGATGCATCCGGAACAAAATCATCAATATCAGTTATCGATGAAAATCAGCAATACATTGCTGGTGTTAAATTAATTAACCTTACCAATAAACAGACCGCAACCACAGATAAAAATGGTATTGCTGAACTAAATTTTGTTAAGGGCGATAAAATTGAAGTTTATGCAGGTAAGACATTAGTACTTACAGCAGAAATGCCAGACGACAATGACAATGTAATCCGCGTAAGTAGCAAAAGCCCTGCAGTGGCCGCACTTAAACCAGTTCGTTTACTTTATGACTTATCGGTAAATCCGAAATTAACTACAACCGCTACAGATGCAGTTTATTCGGCCGACCTCACCAAGGCAACAGCAACTTCTGTAAAATCGGTAATTACAGGAAGACTAGCTGGTGGATATGTAGAACAGAATTCAGGTCGTTTAGGTGCAGAACCAAGAACAGACGGATTATACTCCCTACTATCATTAGGCTCATTGGGATCTGATGCCATTTCACTTTCGGTAAGAGGTCAGTCGCCAACAGTAATCATTGACGGTGTACCTAGGGCAATGACCATTTTTAATTTAGAAGAAATCGAATCCGTTACCTTATTAAAAGATGCAGTCTCTACAGCCATGTTAGGCGGAAAAGGTGCAAATGGCGTATTGCTGATTACCACCAGAAGAGGAGCAAAAGCAAAACAGAGCATCTCTTTCACTGCACAAACTGCATTTCAGAAATCACTTCAAACACCGGTTTCCCTAAATTCTTTTCAATATGCATCATTATATAATGAAGCAAGAGTTAACGACGGATTAACCCCGGTTTACACAGCTGCAGATTTACAGGCCTACCAAACAGGAAGTGATCCACAAGGACACCCTGATGTAGACTGGAAAAGCATCGTTACAAAACCAACATCACGTTTTGATCATTATACCTTGAATGTCTCTGGTGGTAATGACTTCGGTAAATACTTTGTTGCTGTTGAGCATGTTAACCAAACTGGTCTTTTCCGCTCTTCAGACCTGAATAGCTATGATACCGACAACACCTTTAAAAATTTCACAGTTCGCTCAAATGTTGATTTACAGATCAACAAAAAGCTTTCGGCAGGAATAAACTTAATGGGACGTCTGATCAATACCAACGATCCTGGTTTTGGTTCGGGATCTATCCTAAGTCAAATGTACATTACCCCAAATAATGCATACCCAATTTACAACCCAAATGGAACTTATGCTACAACAGCTACTTACCAAAATAACATTTATGCACAAGCAGTAAGCTCGGGTTACATCGGTACCTATAAACGTGATGTGTTAGCAGATTTATTTTTGAAACGTACATTTAATGAAATTACCGAAGGATTATGGTTAAGAGCTAAAGCCTCAATTTATTCTACACTTTCTGAAAATACCTTCAGAAACAAATCATTTGCTACTTTTGCCTACAATCCTACCACCAATGCCTATACCCAATATGGTACCATTGGCACACAGAATAATTATACTGGTATTAATTATCAAGGACACTCAGATTATGAAGAATTAACTTTAGGTTACGATCGTAATTTTGGCAAACATGGTGTTAGTGCCATTCTCTTGGCCAATAATGACAATTCATTTAGTGGTTCTGATTTGCCTTATACCGTACGCGGAATTTCTGGTAAAGCTTCTTATAACTTCGACGAAAAATATGTAGTTGATGTAGCTTTTGGTTACAATGGATCAAATTATTACCCACCATCAGGTGATTTTAAATATGGATTTTTCCCTGCAATGGGCCTAGCCTGGAACATGGAGAAAGAAAATTTCTTGAAAGATGTTAAATGGTTAAGTGGATTGAAGTTGTATGGTTCTTACGGTAAAACCGGAAATGACAACCCAGGTTACTTTGTCTATATCCAAAGATACTTTGATGGTACATCTACTTACTTTGGTTCAACAGCTGGCTCTAACACCAGTATTTTTGAACAGCCATTGGCAAACCCAAATATCACCTGGGAAAAAGCAAATAAGCTGAATATTGGTTTTCAGGGAACTTTATTCAATAATAAAGTTGGGTTTACTGTAGAACATTACAGAGATAAATATTATGACCTGTTAATGCAGAGAGGTAGAAATTCAGCATTGATCGGACAGAATTATCCAGTAGAAAATATCGGACAAAGCCGTTATACTGGTTGGGATTTTAAACTTAACTTCCAACAAACCGTTAATAAATTCAGCTACTTTATTGCAGCAACTGGAGGTTTACAACAATCTGAAGTCCTTTATCAAGATGAGGTCAATCAGCCTTATGCATGGATGAGACGTACTGGGCAATCAGTAGGACAGCGCTTCGGATACATCGATCAGGGCTTATTCCAATCCGTAGCAGAAATTAATTCAAGTCCCAAATTAGAGGGTTATACCGCGCAACCTGGAGATATTAAATACAAAGATCTAAACGGTGATGGAATTATCAACCAGCTAGATCAAACCGTAATCGGTAATACCAAACCTCTATTTTACTATGGCTTTAACCTCGGCTTCCAATACAAAGGATTTGACCTAAGCGCATTGATCCAAGGTGCGATGAACCGTACCATTTATTTATCAGGTAATACCGAATGGGCATTCCAGAACAATGGATTCGGACAGGCATGGGAGCAGAATTTAGAACGTTGGACCCCACAAACTGCGAGTACCGCAACACAGCCAAGAGTTGGTTTAGGTGCAAATATCAATAATTATGCAACCTCTACCTTTTGGCAACACTCTGGAAATTATGTCCGCCTTAAAAATGTTGAACTTGGTTATACCATTCCAAGCTACCTGACCAAGAAAATCGGTCTGCAAAGTTTAAGGGTATTCGGTAATGCAACCAACCTTTTAACGATTGCAGCATACGATAGGGTAGACCCAGAAGTTTACAACGGAAGCTATCCAATTCAAAGATTGATCAACATGGGTGTTAACGTTAAATTTTAATTGACATGAAAAATATTAAACAATATATAGTAGTTCTTCTCATCGGCCTACAGATTTTTATCGTCTCATCATGTAAGAAGGTGGAAACCGAACCTCGTGATTGGATTCAGGCAGACTTGGTATGGGATGAAAAAGATAGAAATGGCACAGTTGCGGGCTTCTTCCTCAACAGCGTGTACACATATATTCCCGGTGGCTTTAACCGTATTGACGGTGATTATCTGGATGCTGCTGCTGGAGATGCAATCCCTTCAAGAACAAATACACAGATCGAATATTTTACCAACGGAAGGATTAGTACACTGAACAACCCTGATCCATATTGGGGAAACAGTTATTACGGAATTAGAGCCGCTAATATTTTCTTGGCCAATATCGATCTGGTACCAATGGCTGATCTCACCAAACAATATTGGAAAGCAGAAGCTAGATTCATCAGAGCATTGATGTATTTCGAATTGCTGAAAAGATATGGTGGCGCACCATTGATCGGCGATAAGATCTTTACACTTAATGATAACCTGGAATTGCCAAGAAATACTTTCGCTGAATGTGTTGATTATATCGTAAGCGAATGTGATGCCATTAAAGATAAGTTAAGATTAGAGACGGGAGCCAATTATACCACGTCTGATTGGGGAAGAATAGCTAAAGGTGCTGCAATTGCTTTAAAATGTAGGGTTTATCTATATGCCGCAAGTCCGTTATTCAATGGTGGTGGTGTCGAGAATAATGCAACCCTAAAATCATTAACAGGATATCCATCATATGATATTAACCGCTGGCAAAAAGTAATCGATGCTGCAGAAGAGCTAAAGGCCTTAAATTTTTATGCACTACAGCCTACATACACTAACATTTTTATCACCAATAAAAATACCGAGGTGATCTTAAACAAGCAAGGTGCTACCAACTTTAATGTAGAAACTAACAACGCCCCTTCAGGTTATGGTAGTCCGGCAGTAAGTAACGGTAGAACCAGCCCGACAGAAGAATTTGTAAAATCATTTACCATGAGAAACGGGTTGCCGATTACAGATCAAAATTCAGGCTATGTCCCAGAAACGCCTTATGCAAATCGCGATCTACGCTTAGATTATACCGTGTTTTACAATGGTTCAACTTGGTTAAATAGAGCGGTACAAACATATGAAGGGGGCTTAGATAAACCCGGAGGTTCCATCGTTCAAACCCGTACAGGCTACTATGTACGCAAGTTCATGGCAAATTTTGCTACCAATACCACCTACACAAACCAGTATCACAATTTTGTATTGTTCAGGTATGGTGAAATTATCTTGAACTATGCAGAAGCATTAAATGAGATGAACCGTACCGAAGATGCTGTTGCACAGATCAAATTGTTAAGAGCAAGAGCAGGCATTACCGCAGGTGCCAATACCCGATATGGTATTCCGGCAGGTATTTCACAAACCGATATGAGAACCCTGATTATGAACGAAAGAAGAGTAGAACTTGCTTTTGAAGAACATCGTTTTTGGGATGTACGCCGTTGGAAAATTGCCCCAACAGTTTTGAATGGAACCGTTAGTGGTACAAAAATTACGAGAAGCTCAACAAATGTACTGACCTATGAAACTGTTCCAGTGAGTACCTTAATTTTCAGTAATAAGCTATACCACATGCCTGTACCGTATGCAGAAACAACAAAAAACAGTAGGCTCCTTCAAAATGAAGGCTGGTAGTTTAATTGGGGTAAATCTAATTTAAAGAGATAACATGAAACATATATATAAATATTTACTGGTGCTGCTAATGCTCTTCACAGCAACGTTTGTTAAAGCGCAGAACCAGGTCGTTACTGGTACCGTAAGTGATAAAGATGGTGCTATTTTTGGCGCTACAATTAAGGAAAAAGGATTACAAAGCAATGGGGTGTTGACTGGAAGTGATGGAAAGTTTTCAATTACTTTGAAAGGGTCAAGTAAAACACTGATTGTTTCATTCATTGGGATGCTTACAAAAGAGGTAGTTGTAGGAACTGGCCCAGTTTCCATAAAGTTGGAAGAAGATGCACAAGGTCTTGACCAAGTTGTAGTTGTTGGTTATGGAAAACAGAAAAAAGTTACCCTAACAGGATCAATCAGCACCATTTCTGGAACAGAAATCCGTCAAAACCCTTCCGCCAGTTTGCAGAACACTTTGGTTGGTAGGTTACCAGGCTTCTTCTCACAACAACGTTCTGGAGCACCTGGAGCAGATGGAGCAACATTTTTTATCCGCGGCGTGAGCTCGTACAACAGTGGCTCAACAACACCATTGATCATTGTAGATGATATTGAATATACCGTTGATCAATTCGCTGCAATTGATGCAAATGAGGTAGAGAATATCAGTATCTTAAAAGATGCTGCTACAACAGCAATCTACGGTATCAAAGGTGCAAATGGCGTATTGGTAGTAACCACAAGAAGAGGTAAATTAGGGGCGCCACAAATTACCTATCGCAACGAATTCAGTGTAATGAAACCAACCATTATGCCAGAGTTTTTGAACTCTTATGAAACTGCAGTATTGTATAACCAAGCTAGAGCCAATGATGGTTTGTCATCAAGATTTACTGCTGATGATCTACAGAAATATCAAGATGGAAGTGATCCTTATGGACATCCTGACAATGATTGGAAAGAAATCTTATTCAAAGACTATAGTAAACAGGTAAAAGGAAATTTTGATATCACTGGAGGTACAGAAAAAGTAAAATACTTCGTATCTGCAGGTTTTCTTTTCCAAGATGGGATGTTGAAAAACTACGGGAAAGACCAAGGTGTAAACTCTAACTTTTATTATACCAGATACAATTACAGATCTAACTTAGATATCAAGGCCACTAAAACATTAGACCTCCGTATCGATTTGTATGGAAACTTGGGCGTAACCAATACCAATAACATTGGAAGTGCCTTTGGTTACAACGATATCTTTTATGATTATGTGAGTTTCCTATCTCTTGCACCATTCAACTATCCGGTTTACAATCCTGATGGCACTTATGGCTATAGCAAATGGCAACGTGATGAAAACCCTAACTATAACCAAAATAACATTGTAGGAAGGATTACCCATTATGGTTACAACCGTAAATACGGTAACAATATGAACTTGGTAGCTAATGCCAATCAGAAATTAGATTTCATTACCGAAGGGCTTTCCATAAAAGGTGTTTTGTCTTATGCCAGTACTTATGATTATACCAGAAGTATGACACGTGATCAGTTTCCATCTTTTATCTACAACCCTGCAAACAATACCTATGAGCCACGTGACATAAACATCTATAGAGTTCGTCGTTATTTTATTGGCTATAATGCTGGTAGCACCATTAGGAACCTTACCACACAGATCATATTAAATTATGATAGATCATTGGGTAACCATCACGTGTATGGAACAGCATTAACCAACGTTAATTCAGTGATCAAATACAATCCTAACGTCGTTTATAACTTCGTGCCAAATAACTTTAAGGGTTATACCGGAAGGGTTGGATATGATTATGCAGATAAATATCTGTTCCAGTTCAACTTGGCCTATAATGGATCAGACCGTTTTGTAAGCGGTAAAAAATATGGTTTCTTCCCTGCAGCATCTGCTGGATGGGTAGTTTCAAACGAGAAGTTCTGGAAAGAAAATGTGAAGGTGATCGATTACTTAAAGTTTAGGGGGTCTTACGGTATTGTGGGTAACGATCGTATCGGAGATAACTTCAGTTACTCTTATCAACAAAACTATAACAATGGTGGTACAGCTTCTTTTGGTTATTCTGATAATACCCAAACAGGACTTTCAGAAGGAACTTTGGGTAACAATGAAGTAACTTGGGAAAAAGAGAAAAAGACCGATGTTGCGATGGAGTTTGGCTTGTTCAAAAGTAAACTTACAGGCTCTATAGATCTATTCCACAACGTTAGAAGTGATATCCTAACCACTAGAGGTACTGTTTCTTCAATTTTCGGTGTAGGTTTGCCACCAGTAAACCTTGGTAAGGTACAAAACCAAGGCGGTGAGATTGAGTTAAACTACCGTGATCAAATTGGCAATGTAAACTTTAGCGTTAGAGCAAATTATTCATTGGCTAAAAATAAAATCCTTTTCCAAGATGAACCAGCACCTGCCTTCCCTTATCAGGCATTTACAGGAAACAGCATCGGACAGATCCTTACTTATAAATGGATCGGTTTTTATACCTCTGCTGAAGATATTGCCGCAAGTCCAAAAGTTCCGGGAGCACGTGTAGGTGACCTGAAATATGCAGACCAAAATGGTGATGGTAAAATTGATGGTTATGACACTTCTATCAATGGTTATCCTAACTTACCGAATTCAAATTACGGACTTGAATTAAGAGCCAACTATAAAGGTTTTGGGGTAAGCCTATTGTTCCAAGCCGCAACTAACTTTAACGTTAGAGGTGTTGCTGAAGCAATCCAGGCTTTTAGCTCAAACTTGACCGAAGTTCACCAGAATTCTTGGACACCAGAATTGGGAGATAAAGCACAATATCCTTTATTGTCATTTAACCCAGGTGTAAGTAGTCCAACCGCATATCCTTCTACATTTTGGTTTGTTTCTGGAAATTACATCCGCTTAAAAAATGCTGAGATCAATTATAATTTCGGCAAAAGGGTTCTCCAAAAATTAAATGTACAAAACTTAAGAGCCTATGTTAATGGTTATAACTTGGTTACATGGTCTAACTTAAATAAGAGATACCAGTTTGATCCAGAATCTAACTCAGGATCTGATCGTATCAAGTATCCACCACAACAAATGATCAATTTAGGTCTAAGTGTTACATTTTAATATTTAAGAACATGAAAAAGATAGTTATACTAATAGCTTTATGTGTTGCAATGGCTTCATGTAAAAAAGGTTCCGATTTCTTAGATAGCAAAGCTGATACTGGAGAAACGGAGGCAACTGTATTCGCAGACAGTATAAAAACCATGCGTTTTTTAACCCAAATTTATAGTGGCGTAGGCTACAGTTTTAACAAAGGAAGATTTAGTAGTCATGGTAACACCGAAGTATCAACAGATGATGCAGAATATGCATATTCTGGTGTTGCCCAAAATGCGGTAATCCTATACAACGGCTCCTTATCTCCAACAACTTTTTGGAGTAACGCCACTCCCCCAGCTCTCCCAGATTTCTGGTCAACACCTTATTCCAATATCAGAAGAGTGAACTTGATGCTTTCTAAGCTTCCTACAACACCACTTAATGTTGCTACCAAAAGAAGGATTACCGGTGAGTTAAAATATTTACGAGCTTGGTATTATCACTTTCTACTTATCAATTTTGGTGGCGTACCTATAGAAGGTGATGCAGTTTATGGTATCAATGATATTATTGATTTGCCAAGATCATCTTTCCAGGCAACCGTAGATTATATTGTGTCAGAATGTGATGCAGCCGCCGCAATCCTTCCAGCTCCAAATCAGCCCGCTCCAGCAGGTTACCAAGAGCAAGATTATGGCCGTGCAACAAAAGGCGCATGTTTAGCACTCAAATCTAGGGTACTGCTATATGCAGCAAGTCCGTTGTTTAATGGAGGAGCAATTGCACAGGCTTCTGCAACAGTTAAACCATTGGTGAGCTACCCAACCTATAATGTAAGTTATTGGCAAAAAGCGGCTGATGCAGCAAATGACGTGATCAATAGCAACTACTATGCTTTAAATGAGGATAATACCACTGCTCCAGGATATGGTTTTTATAACGTGTTCTTGAAAAGAGTGAACAGTGAGTATATCTTTAACTTCAACCGTGGCAACAATAGGGATATGGAAGGTTATTATAATCCGCCAAGCAGAGGGGGAGCAAAAAATTCAACCCCAACACAGCAGTTGGTAGATGCATTTCCAATGAAAAACGGAAAAGCAATTACAGATCCAACCTCTGGGTATGATCCAGCAAATCCTTATGTCAATAGAGATCCACGTTTTGGCTATTCAATCATCTATAACCAGTCGCTTTACTACAGCACCTCAACAAGCAGTAAAATTGCTGTAAATACTTACACCGGTGCAGCAAGTGATGGTTTTACCACCAATGGAACAGGACCAACTACTACCGGTTATTATGCACGTAAAATGTGTGATGAAAACATTTCTAGCAATAGCTCATTCAACACAGAAAGAGGCTGGCCATTGATCCGTTATGCAGAAATTTTGTTGAACTATGCAGAGGCCATTAATGAAACAGGACAGACCGTTTTGGCCTATCCTAAATTAATTGATATCCGCAGACGTGCAGGCATTACCGCGGGTGCTGATAATCTATATGGTTTAAAAGCAAATATGACTGTTGCAGAAATGCGTACTGTTATCCAAAACGAACGTCGTGTAGAACTGATGAATGAAGATCATCGTTGGAATGACATCAGAAGATGGAAAATTGCAGAAGTAGTGAACAATGGCTATAACAAAGCAATGAACATTACAAGAATTGGAACTACTGGTGCAAATTTCACTTACCAGGTTGTAAATACAATCCGTATGCATGTATTTGGTCCACAACACTATCTATGCCCAATACCACAATCTGAGGTTTCTAAAATGCCTTCAATGGTTCAAAACCCTGGATACTAATCTTTAATAACTATCAATTTAATACCCTTCTTCGGACTGCTTCCCACGAGCAGTTCGGAGATTTTTAGTACGATTATCAAACATCGTACTGCAAGAACTCTAACTATGAAAAAAAACTTACTATGGCTGTTGGCAATATGCTTTTCATTATCAGCGCTCGGTCAGCAACCTAAGCACACCTTTAAATTGGGTAAGTCAGATTTTTTATTGGACGATAAGCCCTTTCAGATCATCGCTGGCGAATTGCATTATCCAAGGGTGCCAAAAGAAGCTTGGCGAGATCGCATGAAAATGGCCAAAGCAATGGGACTAAACACCATTGGTACCTATGTGTTTTGGAATTTGCATGAACCACAAAAAGGTAAGTTTGATTTTTCAGGCAATAATGACATTGCCGAGTTTGTTAAAGTAGCTAAAGAAGAAGGGCTTTGGGTAATCTTAAGACCAAGTCCGTATGTGTGTGCAGAATGGGAGTTTGGTGGCTATCCATACTGGCTCCAGAATGAAACGGGCCTTGTAGTAAGAAGTAAAGAAAAACAATACTTAGACGAGTACAAAAAGTATATCATGGAAGTTGGAAAACAACTTGCTCCACTTCAGATCAATCATGGTGGCAATGTAATCATGGTTCAAATAGAAAATGAATACGGCTCTTATGCAGCCGATAAAGAATATCTGGATATCAATAGAAAAATGTTCATTGCGGCAGGTTTTGATGGACTTTTATATACCTGTGATCCAGGAAACGATGTAAAAAATGGTCACTTGGAAGGTTTGCTTCCCGCTATCAATGGAGAAGATAATCCAGAAAAAGTAAAGTCAACCATCAATGCAAACCACAATGGCGTAGGTCCTTATTTTATAGCAGAATGGTACCCTGCATGGTTCGATTGGTGGGGAACTCCACACCATACCGTTCCGGCAACAAAATATACCGAAAAACTTGATGCGGTTTTGGCAGCAGGTATTTCAATAAATATGTACATGTTCCACGGTGGTAGCACAAGAGGTTTTATGAATGGCGCAAACTATAAAGATACCTCTCCTTATGAACCCCAAATTAGCAGCTATGATTATGATGCACCCTTGGATGAAGCAGGAAATCCAACAGAAAAGTTTAGGCTTTTTAGAGAAGTTATTCAAAAACATCTACCAAACGGAACAAATTTAGGAGCCATTCCAGCTGCGAAGCCAAGTATGAGCATCCCTGAATTTAACCTTATCGAAAGTGTTGGGGTATTCCATACATTGCCTAAAGCCGTTAAAAATACCAAGCCTTTAACATTCGAAGATCTTCAACAAGATTATGGATATATGTTGTACCGCACTACGATTAAAGGAGGTAGAAAAGGAAGCTTACAGATCGATAAGCTGCGTGATTATGCCGTAATTTTCGTTAACAAAAAACAGATAGGTATCTTAGATAGACGTCTTAATCAAAATTCATTAACCATTGATTTGCCTAATGGCGATGTACAGCTTGATATTTTTGTAGAGAACATGGGACGGATCAATTTCGGTAAATACTTGTTGGAAAATAAAAAAGGAATTACAGAAAAAGTCACTTTCGAAGGTGCTGAAATCAACAATTGGTCTATGTTCAGCCTACCTTTCAATAATGTCAACTCCTATAAAACAAGTGCAACTAAAGCATCACGAGAAGATGGCCCAGTTCTTAAAAAAGGAAGCTTCCAGCTAAACACCGTAGCGGATACTTATTTTGATATGAGCAACTGGGGTAAGGGAGTAGTCTGGGTAAATGGTCACAATCTTGGTAAATATTGGGCTATCGGTCCACAACAAACATTGTATGTACCAAAAGAATGGCTAAAGAAAGGCAAAAATGAAGTAGCTGTACTCGAGTTGATCAACCCAACCCAAAATGCCATGAAAGCTATTGATAAGCCAATCTTAAATCGGTTAAAAAAATAATTGTCTAGTCTATAAAGAAAACCAACGCACAAATAGATCCCCCTATAATACACAACACACAAATTAAAATGAATAAACTACTTTCCACCATTTTTATCGCTTTCCTTTTTTCGTCGCCTATTTTAGCGCAGAACAACGATTGGGAAAATCCGAAACTTGTTGATCAAGGTAAGGAAAAACCCCACGTTACCTTTATGCTCTTTGATAACGAAAAAGATGTAATCAATGACGATTATTCTAAGTCGCCATACTATAAATCTTTAAACGGATCATGGAAATTTAACTACGTAGATAAACACGCCGATCGCATCAAAGACTTTTACCGTAGCGATTTAAACGACGGTGGATGGGCAAATTTAACAGTGCCATCTAACTGGGAGCTAAACGGTTTTGGTGTTCCAATTTATACCAATATTACCTATCCCCATCCTAAAATGCCGCCATTTATTGGCGATAACAACCCCGTTGGAACATATAGAAGAACATTTACGGTTCCAGAAAACTGGGATAATAGAGAAACATTAATCCATTTTGGATCCATCTCCGGATGTGCTTTTATCTATGTGAACGGTAAAAAAGTGGGGATGACAAAAGCGTCAAAAACACCAGCAGAATTTAACATCACACCATTCCTGAAAAAAGGAACCAATCAGCTTTCAGTTCAGGTATTTCGTTGGCATGATGGTAGTTACCTAGAAGATCAGGATTTTTGGCGTTTTAGTGGTATCGAACGTGATGTTTATCTGTATGCAATGCCGAAACAAACGGTATGGGACTTTTTCTTAAAAGGAGACTTAGATAAAACTTATACCAATGGTTTATTCAGCGCGGCAATTGATGTACGTAAATTTGCGAAAATTACCCCTGCTGGCGGCTCGCTGTCAGTTTCGCTTGTAGATAAAAATGGTAAATCAGTGTATCAAAAGACACAAACTTTTAATGCTGCCCAAGATTCTATTCAAACAGTAGATTTTACGGGTACCATCAAAAACCCGCTTAAATGGAATGCGGAACAGCCAAATCTTTATAACTGTATCATCACTTTGAAAGATAGCAAAGGTCAACAGGTTGCAGTAACTGGTGCAAAAATAGGTTTCAGAAAAGTAGAAATTAAAAATGCACAGCTATTGATCAATGGTGTTGCAACGTATGTACATGGTGTTAACCGCCACGAACATGATGACGTAACCGGCCACACCACAACAAGAGAATTGATGATGAAAGATATTAAATTGATGAAAGAATTTAACATCAATGCAGTAAGACTTTCACATTATCCAAATGATCCACTTTGGTATAAACTATGTGATGAATACGGCTTATATCTAGTTGATGAAGCAAATATTGAAACCCATGGAATGGGGGCCGAATTGCAGGGTTGGTTTGATAAGAGCAAACACCCAGCTTATCTTCCAGAATGGGCAGCAGCACATGTAGATAGGACAGTGCGTATGGTTGAAAGAGATAAAAACCATGCCTCGATCATTATCTGGTCATTAGGTAACGAATGTGGTAATGGTCCTGTATTCCATGATAATTACAAATGGATTAAACAAAGAGACAATACCCGTCCGGTTCAGTTTGAACAGGCTGGAGAAGACTGGAATACAGATATCGTTTGCCCAATGTACCCAAGCATTGGCAACATGAAAAAATATGCTGCCGATACCAGTAAAAAAAGACCTTACATCATGTGTGAATATGCACATGCAATGGGAAATAGTAATGGTAATTTTCAAGAATACTTTGATATTATCAGAAGCAGCAAACACATGCAGGGCGGTTTTATCTGGGACTGGGTAGATCAGGGCATAAAAACTAAAGATGCCAATGGCAAAACATTTTGGGCATACGGAGGAGATCTAGGTGGTTTTTATTGGCAAAATGATGAAAATGGCGTTGCCGATGGAATGGTAAGCTCAGATAGAACCCCAGACCCAGGTGCTTATGAAGTCAAAAAAATATATCAATATATCTTGTTTACCTCAAATGATGCAGGAAAGGGAAATATTACGATTGAAAACCTTTTTGATTTTACCAATCTTGACCAATACAATTTTAAGTGGGAAATTCTCAGCAATGGTAAAGTTGTAAAAGAAGGTAACTTCGATGTTAGTCTTGCACCTCATGCCAAAAAAGAGATCAAACTTAACCTTCCAATGTTTAAGGCGCTTGAAGGAACCGAGTTCTATCTTAACGTTTATGCCTATAGTAAAAATGCAACCGCCATCTTGCCAGCAGGATTTGAAGCGGCAAGAGAGCAATTTAAATATGCAGGTGATTTCTTCGCCAAAGGAGCAAATAAAACTGGCGAGCTGAAAGTTAATAAACAAGAAAATAAATTAACATTTGATGCTGGTGATGTCCATGGAGAATTTGATCTCAAAGCCGGAAGGTTCACACGTTACAACAAAGAAAATGGTGCAGGTTTAAATAACTTTCCAGAGCCTTATTTCTGGAGAGCACCAACAGATAATGACTTCGGAAATGGAATGCCACAAAGATTAGGTATTTGGCGTTCTGCCCACGAAAACAGGAAGCTAATTAGCGTTGATGTTGCCAAACAGGCAGATAGTGGACAGCTTATTCGTGTAAATTATGAGCTGAATAATATAGCAGTTCCTTATGCCATAAGCTATCTGATTACAAATAGTGGCGCAGTAAAAGTTACAGCAACCATAGATATGACAGGAAGAGACCTTCCAGAATTGCCAAGGTTTGGAATGCGTACCGAATTACCACAACGATATGAGAACCTGAGCTATTATGGACGTGGACCTTATGAAAACTATAGTGATAGAAATTTTGGGTCTTTTGTAGGTTTATATACCGATAAAGTTGAGAACCAATATTATAAAGGTTATATCAGACCACAAGAAAGTGGTAATAAAACCGATGTTAGATGGTTGAGCTTAACTGATGGAGATGGCAAAGGCATTGTGGTTGAAGGTTTACAGCCACTTTCATTCAGTGCAATTAACCATTCAACCGAAGATTTAGATCCAGGACTAACCAAGAAACAACAACACCCTACAGATCTTCCAGTCAGAAGGAATGTGTTTTTAAATATCGACCTTAAACAAAGAGGTGTTGGTGGTGATGATAGTTGGGGTGCATACCCACACAGGCCTTATAGATTAATGGATAAAAAATACACCTATAGTTACACTATTAATTTAAAATAAGTTCGATATAAGCAATGCCATAAATTACCAGACAATTGAAAGTAGTTTGCCAAGTCTATTAGCTTATGAATCTCCCAAAGGGATGCCTTCGCACAGACCATGAGCCATCAACTATGAACTATCAACTATTGTCTGGACTTATGCAATCCAACCCATCAGCTATTAACTATCAGCCTCTGGATCCAGACCATGAACTATCAACCCATGCATCCAACCCATTAGCTATTGACTATCGACCATTGACCTCTGAATCCAGACCATGAACCATGAACCATGAACCCATGCATCCAACCCATTAGCTATTGTCTATTGACCATCAGCCTCTGAATCCAGTCCATCAACCATGAACCATCAACCATGAACAACTAATCCAACCATGAAACAATCCCTTATTTCCCTATTGATCTTGATTTTTATGCAGTCTTGTACTGCACAAAAATCTGGTCATAACAAAACAGCCATTGATTATACCTCGGAAGGCTATAAACTGGTTTGGGCTGATGAATTTAATCAGGATGGAGTGCCAAATCCTAAAAATTGGACGTATGAGCAGGGATTTGTTCGCAATGAAGAATTACAGTGGTATCAACCTCAAAATGCTTTCTGTAAAGATGGGATGCTAGTTATTGAAGCTAGAAAAGAACAGCGACCAAATCCATTGTATGTAGAAGGTAGCAGAGACTGGAGAAAAAACAGGAAGAACATTGATTATACCTCAGCCTGTTTAATTACCAGAGGCTTGCAGAGCTGGCAATATGGACGCTTTGAAATGCGTGGCAAAATAGATATCAGCGAAGGTTTGTGGCCAGCATTTTGGACTTTAGGAGAACAAGGCGGGTGGCCTGCCAACGGAGAGATCGATATCATGGAATATTATAAAGGAAAGATCTTATCGAACATTGCCAGCATGGGAAATAACCGCAAGCCCAAATGGTTTAGTACTACAAAAGCAGTAAGTGAACTAGGTGGTGCCGAATGGGCCAAAAAGTTTCACGTATGGAGAATGGATTGGGACAGTGAAAATATAAGCCTCTTTGTTGATAATGTACTTTACTTGAAAACACCTTTGAGCAAATTACAAAATGAAGATCAGGCTGCATTGAATCCTTTTAAACAAAAACACTATGTGTTATTCGATTTAGCCATGGGAGGCATGAATGGTGGGGACTTAGGCAGCACAAAATTTCCAAATAGAATGGAAGTCGATTATGTGAGAGTTTACCAAAAGCTTTAAAATCATTTGTTTTAGATAACTTGTGCGGTGCTGATTTAAAGGTATTTAGGTGGTGTAGCATTGTTATGCCAAAATGAAGATATCTTGTTCATCATCTTTTATTTATTTAAATTAGTTGTTGATGAACTATAAAATAAACATTAACGCCAACTCGGAAGAAACAAAACATTCGCAGATTGCTAAAAAACTGCGGACCGACATTGAAAAAGGGGTCCTGAAAATTGGCACAAAGCTGCCTTCTATCAACGAGTTCAGTAAAGACAATAATGTTGCTAGAGATACCATTGAAAAAGCTTATAAAGCCCTTAAAAAGGAAGGTTATATTTTAAGTACACCAGGTAAAGGTAATTATGTAGCCAATGGATCTAAAAAGATATTGAAGATCCTAATGGTGCTGAATAAAATGAGCTCCTATAAAAAAGAGGTCTATGAAGCTTTTATAAATACACTTGGCAGTGCAGCCAAGGTAGACCTACAGATCCATCATTACAACTTAGATTTCTTCAAGGAAATAATTGATGCCAATAAAGGTAAATATCATTATTATGTGGTTATGCCACATTTTTTTCATGATACGCCTAGGGCATCTTATCTCAAAGTCCTAAAACTTATTCCGAATACGGAGTTGGTTGTGTTAGACAAAAAGGTAGAATTGGATAAAAAGATCATTAATGTTTTCCAAGATTTTGAGCAGGATATTTTAGACGGGTTAATGTTGGAAAAAGACATGTTGAACAAATACGATAGGTTTAAACTGGTTTTCCCAAAATTAAGCCATCATCCCATCGAAATCATTAATGGAGTTAAGGCTTTTTGTAAGGGCCAACAAAAGAAGTTTGCAGTAGTTGAACATGCTAGTGAAATTATTCCCGTAAAAGGAGAGGTGTATATTACACTGACCGAAAATGAACTGGCTACATTGGTAAAAAAAATAAGAAATACACCGCTTAAATTGGGAAGGGACATAGGAATTCTTTCTTTTAATGAAACCATACTTAAAGAACTGCTAGGCATTACGGTTATAAGTACAGATTTCTCCGCCATGGGTAAAATCGCTGCAGAGATGATCCTTAATAAAGATCATGGCAACATTCGCAATACCTTTAGTTTTATCAAAAGAGAATCGCTTTGATCACTAAAGTTTAAGGCGGGGAATGAGATTTACAAAAGCCTGGAAACCCTCTTTGTATTTCTTCTTGTCAAGCTTAAAATAATAGGCTCCCTTTTTTGATCCCAACTTTTCTTTTTCTTCAAGCTTAATGAGTAAACCTGTAGAAGAAATCTTTCTACTGAAATTTCTTGTGTCTATTTTAGTGTCATTTACTTCTTCGAACAAAATTTGTAATTGTGGAATGGTAAATTTCTTTGGCAACATTTCAAATAAGATCGGATGAAGTGCTGCTTTATAACGGAGTTTAATTCTCGCATCTTTTACCATTTCGTCATGGTCGAAAATGAGTTTTGGCCTGTCGGTGATTAAAAACCACTCGGCATGGTGGTCGTCATTCAGTTGATCCTGATATTTGTTGATATCAATCAATGCAAAATAGCCAACAGATAAAGTCCTTTCAATAGGATCACGTTCTGGCTGTCCATAAATCTGTAACTGTTCCAAATAAACCCCCTCTAAACCCGTTGTCTTTTTCAAAACACGGTTTGCCGCATCATCAGGGGTTTCCGTTTTACCAACAAAACCACCCATTAAGCTCCATTTGTTAATCTCTGGCTCAAGATTTCTCTTTACAAGCAGAATTTTCAAATGTTCGCCGTCAAATCCAAATACGATGCAGTCTACCGCAATCAGGTAATGGGGGTGGCTACTATACTCTATCATTTCTAATCATATTTTATATAGGTTCAATATGTTTAAAATTTGACAAAAAATAAAATAAAAATTATTAATTGTCACGTAGACAATTAATAATTTATTTATACATTAGATGCTTTATACTTTAACAACAAATTAACCTAGCTCCTTGCTCAAACAAACAAGATGTTTATTTAAGTTTAACATCTACACTTAAAGCAAAAAATGAACACAATGCCAAATACACTTAGTCAAACAATTAGTATGGACATCGAAAATATTAAAAATGCGTTCAAAATGCATTATAATCAAGTTCCGATAGTTGTCAAATCCCCTGGAAGAATAAATATAATTGGTGAACATACCGATTACAACGAAGGTTTTGTTATGCCTGCTGCAATTAACAAAGCAATTTATGTAGCAGTTGCAAAAAGAGATGATGATGAAATCCATCTTTTTTCAGAAGGCTACCAAAAATCTCATCAAACCGTTTACCATGACCTTAAACGAGCAGAAAAAGGGTGGACAAACTACATTTTAGGGGTCGCAGATCAGCTTCAGAAATTTGGTCATCAAATTGGTGGCTTTAACCTTTACATTGATGGTGACGTGCCATTGGGTGCAGGTCTCTCTTCATCAGCTGCAGTAGAATGTGCAACAGGTTACGCCTTGGCAAAATTGTTCTCATTAACCATTAGCAAAGCAGATTTAGCTAAGATTGCACAAAAAGCAGAACATGTTTTTGCAGGGGTAAACTGCGGGATCATGGATCAATTTGCTTCCGTATTTGGCAAAAAAGACCACGCCGTTTTATTAGATTGTAGATCAATGCAATATGATTATATCCCCTTGGCAATGGAAGGATACAAATTGCTGCTCTTAAATACCAATGTAAAGCACTCATTGGCCGATTCGGCTTATAATACCAGACGCTCACAATGTGAAGCAGGGGTTGCCTTAGTTAAACAACATGTAAAAGATGTGGTAAGCTTAAGAGATGTGACCTTAGAGATGCTAGAAAGCTATGTTAAGCCAGTAGATCCGGTAGTTTACGAGAAATGTAAATTTGTGGTAGAAGAGAACTTAAGAGTAGCTAAAGCCGTGTCTCAATTAAAAGAAGGCAATTTGGCAGGACTTGGTCAAACCATGTTCGAAGCACATGAAGGACTGAGCAAAGCTTATGAAGTGAGCTGTAAAGAGCTTGATTTCTTAGTTGATGCAGTAAAAGAAACCCCTTCGGTTTTAGGTGCAAGAATGATGGGTGGCGGTTTTGGTGGTTGTACCATTAACATTGTAAAAGATGAAGCCATCGAAGACCTGATACAAAAATTAAGCGCCAGTTATGAACAAGAATTTAACCGTAAACTCGATGCTTACGTAGTTGAAACTGGCGATGGTACAACAGAGATCCTTAACTAAACACACAATAAACTAACAATGAGTACTAATCTATTAGATTATAAAGATTACATCGTATTCTTTATTTACTTTGTAATTGTAGCAGCCTATGGCTTCTATATCTACAACAAAAAGAAATCAGTATCGGCTGATTCTAAAGACTATTTTTTGGCCGAAGGTTCTTTAACATGGTGGGCTATCGGTGCCTCGCTCATCGCTTCCAATATCTCTGCCGAACAGTTTATCGGAATGAGCGGCTCAGGGTTCAAATTGGGAATAGCCATCGCCACCTACGAGTGGATGGCAGCAGCTACCTTGATCGTTGTTGCCGTATTTTTTATTCCGGTATACCTGAAGAATAAAATTGCTACCATGCCGCAATTCCTTAGTCAACGTTACAATGGTACTGTAGCAATGATTATGGCTATTTTTTGGCTCATGCTGTACATTGTGGTAAACCTGATGTCTATTTTATATCTGGGTGCTTTGGCCATCAGCAATATCTCTGGCCTCAGCGTAATTACTTGTATCGTTCTTTTGGCCGTTTTTGCGGTAATTATCACCCTTGGCGGAATGAAAGTAATTGGTTATACAGATGTAATTCAAGTATTTTTCTTAATCCTTGGTGGTTTGGTAGCTACCTATATCGCATTAGATCTATTGGCTACAAAATCAGGTCAGACAGGAGTCTTAAATGGACTGAACCTATTAAAATCTGAAGCCGATGATCACTTCCACATGATCTTCGATAAGAGTAACAGGAACTACATCAGCTTACCAGGCCTATCTGTACTAATTGGTGGTATGTGGATTGTAAACCTGAACTATTGGGGCTGTAACCAGTACATTACCCAACGTGCCTTGGGCGCAGACCTTAAAACTGCAAGAGGAGGACTTTTATTTGCCGCATTCTTAAAGCTATTAATGCCGGTTATCGTAGTGTTGCCAGGTATTGCTGCTTATGTACTTTACACTAAATATGGCATGTTCCATACCGAAATGTTAGATTCAAAAGGTATTGTAGATGTGAATAAAGCTTATCCCAACTTGTTGAACTTATTGCCAGTCGGTTTTAAAGGCTTGGCATTTGCCGCACTTACCGCCGCAATTGTAGCTTCATTGGCAGGGAAAGCAAATAGTATTGCTACTATCTTTACACTTGATATCTATAAAAAAGCAATCAATAAAGAAGCTTCCGAAAAGAACATGGTAAACACCGGAAAGGTAACCGTTATCATTTCCATCTTTATTGCCGTTATCCTATCCCTTATTATAGGAGAGCAATTAATGGGCGAAGGTAAACAGGGTTTTAATTACATTCAGGAATATACCGGGTTCGTCTCTCCAGGGATCTTTGCCATGTTTATTCTAGGTTTTTTCTGGAAAAGAACAACTTCCAATGCTGCACTTTTTGCAACTATCGGTGGTTTCATTTTCTCGATCATCCTTAAGTTCCTTCCAATGTGGGTAAATCTTGATTTCTTAACACCGTTTGGATTGTATCAACCAAATTTTGATAACAACGGTATTTATGAAATTCCATTTATTGATAGAATGGGAATGGTATTCATCCTTTGTATCATCGGTATGAGCATCATCACCAATATTGAGAACAGAATGGGAATTGTCCCTAAAGGATTGGAAATCGATAAAAAGATGTTCAAAACATCATCAGGTTTTGCCATTGGTGCCTTATCAATTATCATTGCCCTAACCGCACTTTATACCATTTATTGGTAACAACAAGCTTAAATTACCCCTTTTAATACTCGATTAGCATCAACCCAAAAGGTTGGTGCTTTTTTTATGTTCATTTTTGATAGTTTTTGTCCTTCCATTATAGTTTTGCCCTTCCATTATAGTTTTGTCCGACGAAGGAGGAATATAGCAAAGAATACATCTAATAGATTCTTCACTGAAGAATAAATGCACTAATACAAAGCCTCAAAGAAAATTAAGTCGTATGCTTATTTCTACGCCATACCAAAGCTTTAAGCTTTAGTCTTTAAGCTTTCATCCCCCCTGTAATCATGTAACTTTTCCTAGAAATCATGTAAATCTCCGCTTAATACCACTGTTATCTTTGTACTGTTAACTACAAAGAAGATGGACAGCTCAAAAAATATAAAAACCATTTCGCTACCAGTTTTGGGAATGACATGCGCAAGCTGTGCCCAGAGTGTAGAAAGTATGATCAATGCACAACCAGGCGTAGATCAGGCAACCGTAAACTATGCCAGTCAAATGGTAAAAGTTGCCTATCATCCAAATCAAATACAGCCCGAAGCATTCCAAAAAGCAATACAGGCCATTGGTTACGACCTGATTATAGACCAAGAAAATGGAAAGGAAAAACAACAGGAGATCAAGGAAAACAACTATCAGTCCTTAAAAAAGAAAATGGTTTGGGCATCAATCCTCACACTCCCAATAGTAGTCATTGGTATGTTCTTTATGGATCTTCCTCATGCCAATTATTATATGTTTGCCCTAACCATCCCAGTTTTATTCGTTTTTGGTAGCAGCTTTTTTGCAAATGCCCTGAAACAAGCCGGACACGGTTATGCCAATATGGATACTTTGGTAGCGTTGAGTACTGGTATCGCCTTTTTGTTTAGTGCCTTCAATACTTTTTATACAACATTTTGGCATCAACGTGGCCTACATCCACATGTTTATTATGAAGCTGCTGCAGTAGTCATTGTTTTTATCATGTTGGGTAAATTATTGGAAGAAAAAGCAAAGTCAAACACTTCTTCTGCCATTAAAAAACTGATCGGTTTACAGCCGAAAACCGTCCTCCTGGTAAAAGGAAATGAAGAAAAGGAAATACCAATTAGTGAAGTGAAAACCAGAGATCAAATTCTGGTACGCGCAGGAGAAAAGATCCCGGTTGATGGCGAAGTATCTCAGGGAAGTTCTTATGTTGATGAAAGTATGATTTCCGGAGAACCCATAGCAGTAGCGAAAAATAAGGGCGATAAAGTTTTTGCAGGTACCATTAACCAAAAGGGAAGTTTCAATTTTATAGCTACAAAAGTTGGAGAAGAAACCATGCTTGCCCAAATGATCAAACTGGTAGAGGAAGCACAAGGCTCTAAAGCGCCGGTTCAGAAACTGGTTGATAAAATTGCAGGTATCTTCGTTCCTGTTGTAATGGTAATTGCAGTACTTACTTTGCTGATATGGCTTTGGCTAGGTGGCGAAAATTCCTTTACGCATGGAATGATGGCCATGGTTACCGTATTGGTTATTGCTTGTCCCTGTGCTTTGGGCCTAGCAACGCCTACAGCAATTATGGTTGGCATTGGGAAAGGTGCGGCAACTGGCATTCTGATCAAAGATGCAGAAGCCCTAGAACTGGGTTACAAAGTTAACGCAGTTGTACTGGATAAAACCGGAACACTGACCAAAGGAAAACCTGAGGTAACAGATTTTATTTGGCTCCCCGAAGCTGAAAATAAAGAAGAAATCAATACAATCTTGTTTGCACTCGAAAAACAGTCTCAACACCCATTGGCCGAAGCGATATTGCTGAAGCTTAAAAATCAAGCTATTCAGTCTGCTGTCGTAACAGACTTTGAAAGTTTAACAGGGAAAGGGCTACGTTGTAAGTTTAATGGGCAGGCTTATTGGGCAGGAAGTCATAAAGTCTTGAAAGATCAAAATATCCTGCTAAGTGAAGCCCAGAAAGAACAAGTTGCTGATCTTCAGAATGAAGCCAAAACGGTAGTCTTTTTTACCAATCAACAACAGATACTAGCCATCATCGCAATTGCCGATCAGTTGAAAGAGACTGCTCCAGATCTGGTTAAAGAACTTTTAAGACAGCAGATCTCAGTTTATATGCTCACAGGTGATAATGCACAAACTGCAGCTGCAGTAGCCAAACAAACCGGCATAATTGCTTTTAAAGCAGATGTCCTACCGTCCGACAAGGCAGATTTTATCAAAAAGCTCCAAGTAGAAGGAAAAATAGTAGCTATGGTGGGCGATGGGATTAATGATAGCCAGGCCTTGGCACAGGCTGATGTTGCCATTGCGATGGGCAAAGGGTCTGATATTGCGATCGAAGTTGCTAGAATTACCTTGGTTTCTACAGACCTGATGCAGATTCCTCGTGCACTGAAGCTCTCAAAGCTAACTGTTCGTACCATCAGACAAAACCTTTTCTGGGCATTTATCTATAACCTCATCGGAATTCCCATTGCTGCCGGGATTTTATATCCAATTAACGGATTTTTATTAAACCCAATGATTGCCGGAGCAGCAATGGCATTAAGTTCCGTTTCGGTCGTTGCAAATAGCCTACGACTAAAATTCTCACAATTAAATTCAAATCCAATAAGTGATGGAAACATTAAAGTTTAAAACAAATATCAAGTGTGGAGGCTGTGTAGCAGGTGTAACTCCCTATCTTAATGAGGTCACAGCTATTGAAAAATGGGAAGTAGATCTCTTAAATCCAGATAGAATACTAACGGTGGAAGTTAAATCTGGATCATCAGATCAAACCATCATTAAAGCTGTTGAAGCAGCAGGATTTAAAGCAGAGCAATTATAGCTATTTAACAATCAAGAAATGAAATACGCCATCCTCATCTTGATGTTATTCAGTTTCAGCTTTACTGCTACTGCACAGCATCAAAACCATCCAGCGCCAGCAAATGCATCCAATGCCATTACTTACACCTGTCCAATGCATCCTGAAATTAAGCAAGAAACGCCAGGTAAATGTCCTAAATGTGGGATGGCACTGGTGCAGCAAAAATCAGGTGTAAATGCGAAAAAGCATCAAATAGAAATGACTGAAAGTGGGAAAGATGAGATTGCCGCAATGCAGATCCCAGCTGATGCAAAATTAATGGATAACATTAAAAAAGCCAAGGCAAATTTGGGTTCCATTACCACCACCTCTAGTAATTTGCCACCGCGAACCGTTAAGTACCACTTGTATGTTGCTGATACCCTTGTAAATTACGCTGGAAAGAAAAAGCATGCCATCGCAGTAAATGGAAGTATCCCAATGCCAACATTAACTTTTACAGAAGGAGATACCGCAGAAATCTATGTACACAACAATTTAAAAGAAGAGACATCCTTGCATTGGCATGGCCTTTTTTTACCCAATAAGATGGATGGGGTACCTTTTCTGACACAGATGCCCATTAAGCCTGGCGAAACCTATATATACCGATTTCCAATTGTACAACATGGAACGCATTGGTACCACAGTCATACCGGTTTGCAGGAACAGATTGGCATGTATGGAGCTTTTATCATCAATAAACGTAAAGAATGGAACATCGCAACCATCCCGATCGTATTGAGCGAATGGACCAACCTGAACCCTATGGAAGTAGATAGAAGTCTTCAAGCCGCAACAGATTGGTTTGCAATTCAAAAAGGAACCACACAAAGTTATGCCGAAGCCATTCGCAATGGTCATTTTAAAACCAAGGTAGCCAATGAGTGGAAAAGGATGAACGCCATGGATGTCAGTGATGTATACTATGATCAGTTTCTGGTAAATGGTAGAAATCAAGATGAATACCCAAAATTTAAAGCTGGAGATAAAGTGCGCTTGCGAATTGCAAATGCCGGTGCATCATCCTATTTCTGGTTAAAGTATGCCGGTGGTAAAATCACTGTTGTAGCTACAGATGGTAATGATGTAGAACCCGTAGAAATAGATCGATTGATCGTTGCAGTTTCTGAAACCTATGATATCGTAGTTACCATTCCAGAAAACAAGAGTTATGAATTGCTCGTTACCCCAGAAGATCGTACCAAATCCGCCGCCATTTGGTTGGGCAGTGGCGATAAGATAACCGCAGGTCCGTTACCAAAGCTAAAGTATTTCGAAGGCATGAAAATGATGAACGATATGATGGACATGAAGGGCAATATCGTTGAAATGAAAGGGATGAAAATGCAAAATCAGGTAATGGATATGAATAGGATCATGTACCCGGAAGTAGGCGATGGTGGAGGTCAGAAAATCGTAACGCTCAACTATAACATGTTACGCAGTCCACAAAAAACAACCTTGCCCAAAGGAGAGATGAGAGAACTGAAGTTTGAGCTAACAGGTAACATGAACCGCTATGTTTGGACACTGGACAATAAAACCGTCTCTGAAACCGACAAGGTCCTGATCAAAAAGGGAGAGAACCTGAGAATTATCCTGTACAATAATAGCATGATGCGCCATCCAATGCACCTACATGGACATGATTTTAGGGTACTTAATGGACAAGGCACAAATGCACCACTAAAAAATGTAATAGACATTATGCCAATGGAAAGGGATACCATTGAATTTGCAGCTTCAGAACCTGGTGGCGATTGGTTTTTTCATTGCCATATCCTATATCACATGATGAGTGGAATGGGAAGAGTATTTAGTTACGAAGATTCAGCCCCTAATCCAGAAATTCCCAATCCGAAATATGCACAAAGAAAGTTGTTCAGTGATGATAGGATGTTCCATTTCATGGGTAATGTAGGCTTAGAAAGCAATGGCGCTGACGGAGAACTGATGTTGGCCAATACCCGTTACCGATTGTCTACTGAGTTTAGACTTGGACTAAAAGCACATCATGGCAATGAAGTAGAAACCTATTTTGGACGTTATATTGGTAAAATGCAGTGGTTTATGCCGTTTATTGGTTTTGATTACCACTACAATAGCATGAACAACATAGAAGAAAAGAATATGTTCGGACAGCTGAGCAATCAAATGAACAGGAAAGCTTTTGTATTTGGATTTCAATATACGCTGCCCATGTTAGTTACAGCAGAAGCTAGATTGGATAGCAAAGGTAAAATACGCTTTCAGCTGATGCGAGAAGATTTGCCATTAGCTAAAAGGCTAAGGTTGAATTTAATGGGCAATAGTGATCGAGAATATATGGCTGGTTTGAGATATATCATATCGAAACAGATCTCATTATCTACCCATTATGATAGCGATATGGGCTTTGGTGGCGGCCTGGCGATTACTTATTAATTTAAGTTTCGAACCCGATAGAGGCCTTTAGCACGAGCTCATAGCTACCTCGAAGCTACCTTATAGCTAGCTCGAAGCTACGACTCTCTCTATGAACGTTAGTTTTGCATCCAATCTTTAAGCGCTAGTACAGTAACAGCTGAGGGGAACGGACTTCCGGAATTTCGGACTTTCCATAGTTTGAATTTCGCAATTATCTGTTTGAACCTCATTAACCATTACCCCTATAAACAATGCAACTTTGTGTTATAAAAAAATTAAAATGATGAACACAAGAAAAACATGGTTAATTACGGGAGCTTCAAAAGGATTGGGGCTTACCTTAGCAAAAAAATTATTGGCTCAAGGTTATAATGTTGCCGCAACTTCTAGAACGATAGAAGCACTAAAAACCGCAGTAGCTGTAAGTACCTCAAACTTTTTGCCATTGGCAATGGATCTTACCACTGAAGCTGATGTGGCAAAGGGAATTGAACAAGCAGTTGCTCATTTCGGCAGCATCGACGTGGTGGTAAACAATGCTGGTTATGGTCAGATGGGTGGTTTGGAAGAATTAAGTGATGAAGAAGCAAGAGCTAATTTTGAAGTGAACGTATTTGGTTCGCTCAATGTAATCCGCCAAGTTTTACCTTATTTAAGAGCGCAAGAGAACGGACATATCTTCAATATCTCTTCTATTGGAGGTTTTACGGGTGGTTTCCCAGCATTCGGGATCTATTGCGCTACCAAGTTTGCAGTTCATGGCTTTACCGAATCTTTATTCCATGAGGTGAAACCATTTGGGATCAATGTTTCTCTGGTGATGCCAGGTTATTTCCGTACCAATTTTTTGGAAGAAGGCTCTGTGGGTACGCCGAAAAATGAAATCGCTGCTTATCAGAATGTAAGGGATGTACAAAATGCGCATCAACAAAATATCAATGCAAATCAACCCGGAGATCCAGAAAAAGCAGCAGATGTGATGATTGCCGTTGCACAACAGGAAAATCCGGCATTACATTTATTCTTAGGTGCAGATGCATATGTGGCAGCACAAAATAAGATAGCTTTAGTACAAGCTGACATGGCAAGCTATAAAGAATTGGCTACAGCTACGGCATTTGAAGATTAAAAAATAAAAGACATGAAGAAAATATGGTATATCACTGGTGCATCCAAAGGCTTTGGACTTGCGCTGGTAAAGAAATTATTAAATGAAGGTTATCGGGTTGCAGCAACAAGTCGAAATAAAACAGAACTGATTGCTGCGGTTGGAGGTGATAAAAACGAACATTTTTTACCACTGGAAGTTGATCTTAAAGATGAACTATCGATCAGAAAGTCTATCCAAGAAACACATCAGTTCTTTGGTGGCTTAGATGTGGTAATGAACAATGCAGGTTATGGGATTGGCGGAGCAGTAGAAGAACTGAGTACTGCAGAGATTAGGGAAAGCTTCGAGGTAAACGTATTTGCAACCATTAGCGTAATGCAAGCCGCAATGCCTTATCTAAGAACGCAAAAAAGCGGACATATCATTAATATTGCTTCAATTGCAGGTTTTGCTGCAGCAACAGGATGGGCGATATATTCGGCAACAAAACATGCAGTAATTGGCATTTCAGAAATTACGGCAGAAGATGTTAAAGAGTTTGGGATTAACGTCACAGTTGTTGCACCAGGTGCTTTTAGAACAGACTTTTTATCAGCAGATTCCTTGGTTCTAGCGCAGCAGAAAATGGAAGAATATACTGCAATTAGAACCTCGCATGCCAAATATGCAAGCATGAACGGTACACAAATAGGTGACCCTGCAAAAGCAGCTGACGTTTATATCAGTCTCGCAGAAGATCCGAATCCACCTGTGCATTTCTTTATGGGAAGTGACTCTTATCAGAGAGCAAAAGGAAAGATCGAGTTGCTGAGCGAAGAGCTTGAAATGTATAAGGAACTGTCTTTTGTTACTGATTTTTAGTCCGAGAGTTCTTTCGCCTCGACGAAGCAAGGACCGTAAGATTAAGGTTTGTCATGGGCAATGCAATCGCTGATTGTAAGGCATCGCATTTCAAATGCGGACGATGACGGAAACGAGTATCTGATGACAAATCTATCAACACTTAATCCATTGACCATCAGCTATCGACCAAACACACATTATCAATTAAAATGTTTTAAATTTGTAAGTATGGAAGCCACAGAAACACTGGAAGATTTTTACGAAAGGAAGTTTGATCTAAAATACGATGGCCTTAACGCCAACCTAGGGCACTTCAATGTATTTAGGTTAGAAGACTGTTATGTGCCGGGGAAACCTCCGGTACAATACAGTCGCCGTGACTTCTATAAAATCGCATTGATGCGGGGTCGTCATCTTTATCACTATGGTGATAAAACGCTAGAAGTATCAGGCAGTACCCTACTGTTTTTCAACCCACAGGTTCCCTATACTTTTGAACGGTTAACAACCGATGCCACTGGTTATTTCTGTATTTTCAAGGATGCCTTCTTTACGGAACATATTCGTGGAAGTTTAAAAGAACTGCCTATGTATTCGCCAAATGGCAAGCCGGCATACATACTTACCGAACAACAGGATCATGCATTTGGACAGATCTTTCATAAAATGATAGAGGAAATGCAATCGGACTACGCCTTTAAGTTTGATCTGATCCGAAATTATATCATGGAAATGATCCATGGCGCATTAAAGTTGCAGCCATCAGAAACCTTATACAAACATGCTGACGCCAATGCCCGTATCGCCGCCGTTTTTACAGAATTATTAGAAAGACAATTTCCGATAGAAACAAGATCGCAACAATTTGCACTGCGTTCGGCAAAAGACTTTGCTGAGCAGTTGAATGTACATACCAATCATTTAAATAGAGCAATAAAAACCGTAACAGGTAAAACCACTACTTCGCACATTAGCGAGAGATTGGTGACCGAAGCCATTGCTCTTTTGAAACATACCAATTGGAACATTTCAGAAATTAGCTATAGTTTAGGTTTTGAAGAACCTGCACACTTTACTAATTTTTTCAAAAAGCAAACTAAGGTAACACCAAGGTATTATAGAGCTTAAAGACTAAAGCAAAAAGCTTTGGGTGCATAGCTGGTAGTAATCAATATAGTTTATGGGAAACAGGGAAACTAAATGCTACTTAGCTTTTCTGTTTCTTTTTTAGGCTGTTTCATCTCCAGTTTGCCATTATACGTGGCGCCCAGCTCTACTTCAAGTGTTTCGGTACTGATGTTGCCGTTTATATGGCCCGTCTTTTTTATTTCGAGCTGCAACGCTTTGATGTTCCCATTAACAGTGCCATAGATGATAGCGCTATTGGTTTCTATATCTCCCTCAATTAGGCTGTGCTCGCCAAGGATTACACCCTTTGTTACCTTCACATTGCCTGTAATTTTGCCTTCAATACGGATCACTTCATTCCCATTAAGTTCTCCAACAATATGGAAACCTTCTCCAATTATCGTGGTTATTTCCTGTTGGCTCAAATCGAGTGTTTTTGCTGGTCGGTCTTTTTTAAACATATTATTCGAATACTAGAAAGGGTTTAGGATTGATTGCTTTTCCATTTTTATGAACCTCGTAATGTAGATGTGGCCCAGTTGATCTTCCAGTAGAACCCACCTTGCCTAAAATTTGACCAGAGCCTACCGCTTGTCCTTCTTTTACCAATATTTTAGACAAATGTGCGTAAAAGGTAGCGAGACCATTACCATGATCAAGTACAACTAGATTTCCATAACCTCCCTTTGATCCTGCATAGGAAACTACACCATTTGCCGTACTATTAACGATGCTCCCAAATGTAGCTTTGATATCTATCCCCTTATGGGTTTCAATCAGCCTGCCAGTGAAGGGATTTTCCCTATATCCAAAACGCGACATTATTTTGCCTGGATATGGGTATCCTATTGGCACTCGGTCAATATAACCTATAAACTTATCGAGGTACTTCTCATAGAATGAAGTAGTTTCGGCTGTATTAAGCAGATCGAAATTTTCTTCACCTCCAATATGATCAATCTTTTCCATTTTGATCCCCTTAGCCTTAATCATGTTGTTTAGCTTCGAGAGCTTTTCGTTCAGCGATCGATATTGTGCTCTTAATACCGAAGTATCAACCTCAGACCAGTCTTTCTTATGCGGTTTTTGTGCAAGTTGCTCTTTAGCCTGTTGTGAAGCAGTTCCGCTAAAAGTGAGGTAAAAGATTATGCTCAACAATAAAACAAAACTCGAAAAAAGACACACTGCGTACCATCTCCAATTTTTGATAAAGGAAGTTGGTACCTGGATAGGTCTTTTAGCTTGTTGGTTTTTGTTGACAAAGATGATAGTTGTTTTATCCTTTTTCTTCATCAAATAGTTTGTTTGGTAATAGCAAATATATGATTTTAAGGCTTATACAAAATATTAACGATTGATTAATTTTAATAGACTATGTTTTTTGTCCCTTTTACTGCTAGCAAGATTGCCAAAAATATTTATATTACATCATTCATGAAAACAGCCACATCGAGCGATAAACAAGCCGTAATAGCAATTTTAACAGCAAGTTTTAAAAACAATAAAAGTGTAAACTATATCGTGCTTCAAGATAAAAAGAAATCTTTACGTGTCGAACGGCTTATGGCTTATGCCTTTGAAATGTGCATGTTATTTGGTAAGGTCTATCTCTCTGATGATCAGAATGCTTGTGCCTTATTGTTACACCCCGAATCGAAAAAGACTACGATTAAAACCCTTTGGCTTGATCTAAAGGTTGCTTTTGGTGTGATTGGAATCTTGAATATCAAAAAGGCATTACTTCGGGAGCGTCAGTCTAAAGCTAGAGATCAGCATACGACAATGGCCTATCTATGGTTTTTAGGCGCTGATCCTAAGGTTCAGGGCACTGGAGTAGGCAAGAAGCTAATGATAGAAATGATGGAAAAAGAAGCGGCTGATGGCAGAAGGATTTATCTAGAAACTTCAACATTGGTAAATATTCCCTGGTATGAAAAATTAGGATTTGAGGTGTATAAGAGACTAAATGTAGGTTATGAACTTTTCTTTTTGAGGAGAAGTTAGTCCTTGCATGAGAAACTCGCTAGTATTATTCAGACAGCGTAATCGTAAACCAAATTTTTGTATCACTTGCGGCTATCTGGTATAAAGATTGTGACATAGCTAAATTGATAGCCGCAGATTAAAGGTTAATTATTAATATGAGGTTGTAAACATATCAAATCTGTGCATCTGAGGCTTAACTAACCTTCGTGTTCTTTGTGGTAAAAAAGATAACCAAACTTCGTATGGAAATGGCAATAAAAAAGCGTCTTTAAATAGACATCCACTAAATTTATTCCTAATGACAAAAGCTATTTACCCGAAACTATTATTCATCATCTTATTTTTATCATTCAACAACACCGTGTGTTCACAACAGGTGGAAGTAAAAGGAATTGCCATTGATACCTTTAGAGTAACAAGAAAATTTTCATCTTTAAAGGTTATTCTAAATGATACCCTTCGTAGGTTGAAAATGCAAGAAGACAAAAAAGTTGCAGCTTTTTATCGTCAAAAGAAAGTATCAAGTGGAAAGGCGCTTGATTCGATGCTGATCATTAGTGATGCAATGTTTAAGCAACGGTTAAAATTAGCTAAAGACACCAATGTTGTTGTTACCCCAAATAGTGTTGGCGAATTCCGCATCAAAGCCAGATTAACCGATAGCCTATGTTTCATTTCCGATAGATTTATTCCTCAGATATATGCAGTAAGTGACCTGTTAAAAATGGATAAAATCTTTATAAAACTCGTCCCTGAAGCATGTGAACAACGATTTGTATGTACAGAAAAGAGTACCCAGCTGTATGCATTTATTGGAGAAAAGATCTCGGTAAAATATGTTAATCCTTATTATTGTGATGGTTCAATTTCGTTCGACGGACAATTCGAATGTGAATACAAGGTGATCAGAAATATCCACGGGAAACTTCAAACAGATACCGTAAAGTTCACCGCTTATGATCACTACGGAACACCACACTTTTCTAAATACCAATATGTATTGCTCTTTCTGGGAGATTATTGCGGAAGATTATTCCATGAGAAATACCAGTATTTTGACGTTTACCCTACAACAGATGGGAGATGGGCAAGGCCTGGAGATCCTTATGAGCTTGATTCCAAATTGCCAGATAAACAAGTTAAAGCAAAGCCGATCAAGTTCAAAGATTCAGTTGCAATTGACTTATCCGACAAGTATTCCCAAGAAAAAACACGATATGTTAGCCCCTACTTTAAAATTATAAACGAAAAGGCAATCCCTTTGCAGGGTGCCTACATAGAAGATCTTTTAGAAATTAAAAAACAGGGCGTGCTAAAAGCCAGAGGCTATCAATTTTAATTCAGATTTGCTGTCTTTATCTTGTTTAACTATATTGACAACATAGAGATCAGGACATGAAAATAGCAACCTATAACGTAAATGGAGTAAATGGACGATTACCAGTTTTATTACGCTGGCTTGAAGAAAGCGCACCAGATGTAGTCTGTTTACAAGAACTTAAGGCACCACAAGAAAAATTCCCAGAACAAGCCATCAAAGATGCTGGATACAATGCCATTTGGCATGGTCAGAAAAGTTGGAATGGTGTAGCTATCCTGGCGAAAAACAAGGAAATCAAAGAATTAAAAAGAGGTTTAGATGGCGATCCAGAAGATCTGCACAGTAGATATATTGAAGCAATGGTCGATGGAATTGTAATCGGATGTTTATATCTGCCTAATGGAAACCCAGCCCCAGGACCAAAGCTAGATTATAAAATGCGCTGGTTTGAACGCTTAACCGAACATGCAGAAAGACTTCTGTCCTACAATCTGCCAGTTGTTTTAGTCGGCGATTATAATGTGATGCCAACAGAACTCGATGTCTATAAACCCGAACGTTGGGTTGATGACGCACTCTTTAGGCCCGAAGTTCGTGCCGCATTTAAAAAGTTGGTTGATCAGGGATGGACAGACGCCATAAGAAAGCTCTATCCAGACCAAAAAATCTATACCTTTTATGATTATTTCCGCAATGCCTACGGCAGAGATGCCGGATTAAGAATCGATCATTTTTTGCTCAGTCCACAACTTGAAGTTTTACTAACAGCCGCCGCTGTTGATCGGCATGTTCGGGGTTGGGAGAAAACAAGTGACCATTGTCCGGTATGGATTGAACTGAAAGACAAAGCTTAATTTTGCTACATCTTAACGAATATTAAGAAAGCAATTGCTCTGTTTCTTTGTGCCTTTTTGATGAAAAAACAGCCGTGACAAATGAACAAATGATCACTGGGTCTACACTGGGTCTACACTGGGTCTACACTGGGTCTACACTGGGTCTATACTGGGTCTATACTGGAGCTACACTAGAGGAATACTGGATGAATTATACAGGAATAACAGGCATCTTAAACGATTATATGCTCGCATTTCCCAAGTTTTACAAATGCCTGCCAATGAGAAAAGAGATTTAGGCTCTTGGTTTAATCTTTTCGCTATAATAACATCGAGGGGAACGGACTTTTCGGACTCAAAAAAACTTATAACGCCAAAACTAACTGTGTATCTCTTACCTTACTTCCAAAAGAAAAGTGTTGGATTGGCTTATATTTTCCTAAAGGTCTACAATCGGCGGTAGCAACCGCTCTTCTTAAAAGTGTCATTTCAGTGGCTACAAAAGAAGCGCTATAAGTTTCCTTTTCCCACACTGCCCAAGCATCTTCAAATTGAGTTTCAGTCATTGACCTTGAAATGGTAATGTGTGGAGTAGTGATAAAGTCTGGTTTAATTTTTACGGTATGCTTCAACAATTGCTGAAACTTTGTTCTCATGTCCTTTACCAATTGTACAATGGCATCAGGAGATACCGGTTTTACAAAAATGGTATGGCTTGCGAACTTACCAAAACCGTTAAGCTCAATCGGAATTGGTTGCACAAACTTGGCAAACTTGTCCAGACAGTTGATAATCCGAAACTCGGCGCTTTCAACCTGTAAAAAGTGGATTAAAGTGAGGTGAGGCTTGGATTTTGTAGCATTTGAACAACCGTAATTTTCATTGAACAATGCCTTAAAACCATTGATCTCCTCACTAATAACAGAAGTTGGTGAGAGCAATAACAGGTATTCGAACAATGGCTGGTCTTCAGGTTTTTGAAGATTTAAATTCTTCATATCAAATTACTTAAATGATAAATCATATCAATTATACTAATTTTTTTAGTAAAAAAGAAATCTTATAGATACAGAACTTCGATTTACTAAAAAATTAACCTGTAAATTATTATCTTGTCAAACCTTAAACGCTCTATTATTCGGTATGGAATCCTCTATTTTTAGCAGATCATTTTCAGGAATTTGCATTGTATCACTAATCTTTATTTCATGTTTCTCCAGTTTTGCCCAGCAAAAATCAACTTATAACCTGCTGTGGGAAATTACAGGTAAAGGGTTGAAAAAGCCATCTTATCTTTTTGGTTCCATGCACATCAGGGATCAGCGCATCTTTAATTTCAGCGATTCGGTAATGAAAGCAATGGAATCCTGTTCAGGCTTTGTATTGGAAGCACACCCAGATAGTTTGACAAAGTCCTACTATCAAACAGCAAGTAAAACCGCTAAACATCGAGATGTAAAAAAGATCCTTAGCGAAGAACAAATGGACGAGTTGTTGAAACGATTTGAAGAAAAGAATGGCTATCAGCCTGATTCAGCTGTGCTTAATAATCCAGCTTTAATTTCTAGCCTCATGAAGCCCGATTATAGCAAGGAAGATGACATGCAGACTTTTATGGATGCTTATCTATACGGTATCGCAAGAACATTAAAAAAGAAAATCTTTGGACTAGAAAAGGTAGAAGATCAGATCAACACCTTGTATGATACCGATGAGAAGATTACCGAAATGTTCGATAATGATGAGGATGCGCAACAAGAATACATGGAAGAAATGATCAACTTGTATGTGAAGGGAAATATAGATGATATGTGGAAGTTTTTGTCATTATCAACAGATGAAGTCGATGACCGATTGAACCTGAAAGCCAGAAATAAAGTGATGGCCGAAGGCATGATCAGCTTGTTTGCAAACGATAATATTTTCACCACCGTTGGTACTGCACATTTGCCTGGTGAAAATGGAATTATCGCATTGTTAAAAAAGGCCGGTTATAAATTAAGACCCGTGGAAGCAACCTTTACTGGAGTTTCAAAAAAATACACAATAGATTATGCCAAAATGGATTGGCAGTCATATCAAGACCCAATCAATAATTATAGTATCGATTTCCCAGCAATGCCGGTACGGGCCACCACAAAAGAGTCGATCACCAATATGGTATATTATTCTGATATCGTGAACGAAAGTATTTATCATATCGGCTCTTATTTTACAGGGCCAATTGTTAAAAGTGAAGCTGCTAAATACCTGAATACATTTTTTGAAACCTATACAGCAGATAAACAGATAGAAATATTAGGTAAAAAAGACATTGAAAAAGATGGGATGATCGTTTTAGAAGCTGATTTTAAAACCAAAGGAAGATTTGTGCGGACAATGCTTTGTCTGCAAAACAATACCTTTTACTCTTTAACCTTAGAGAATAAGAAAAACGTACTTCATGATGCAGTCGCCAATCGTTTTTTTAGTTCTTTTAGATCTACCAAACCAGCTGTTATCGAAGCGAGTAAATGGGTACTCCATAAAAATGTTGCCGGCGCATTTTCTGTTAAGTTACCAGTTCAACCAGAAGAAATGATCAAGGAAGTCCCCAATTCCCAATATTCAACTGAACCTTTTCACATCTATCTTTATATGGCAGCAGATCAGGTAAACATGTTCAATTACCTGGTTAGGTATAACGACTATCCAAAAGGAATGTACCTAGCCGATTTACCAGCTGCACTTGCTACAGTTACTAAACAGTTTGAAAGCAAAGGTAAGATTATAGGAGAACCAAGAGTGATTTTTAAGGATGGTTACGAAGGTAGAGAGGTCGATGTCGTATTACAGGATTCTTATTTGGAGCTTAAACTTTTTATGCGCGGAAACCGAACCTACCTCTTGTTAAGACAGAACTTAAAAGAAGCCGTTAAAACCACCGGTGATGAATTCTTTGAATCATTTAAATTCGAAAAATATAGTCCATCCCCAACAGTTCCATTCACAATTGGAAATTTAAAGTTAACACTGCCCTCAGCACCTGCACTTATGAATGGAGATGAGGAAAAAGAAGATGAAGACTCATCCTTTCTAAAAGATGGAAAATCATATTACGCAATCAATGAGAAATCTGGTGGTGTATATGGCATACAATCTGCCACATTGAGTAAATATGTAAAATATCAAACGGTAGATAGTCTGTATAAATTCTTAATTAACGCATTGAAAGCCGAAACAGATAGCCTAAGAAAGCTAGATGACTTTTTGATTGGTAACATTAAAGGCAAAGTTTATACGGCCAAAGATACACTCGGAGGAACTGAAAAGATGGCTAAGATGTGGGTTGATCGGAATAAGTTCTATTATCAATCTGCAGTGGTATCAAAAGAAGAAATCGATAGTAAAGAACTGAATAACTTTTTTAATAATATCAATTATACCCCTGTTCAAAGTACTTTTAATCTTCAACTTTCAAAGGCACAGCTGATCATGGACGATCTCCGAAGTAAGGATACTACAGTTTACAAAGCTGCTTATGGTGCGTTGGATTATTATGAATTTGAGAAGGCAGAACTGCCCATCATTTATAAAACTTTAAAACTGCCATTTGCAGACGATAGCCTAAGGTTTGGTGTAAGGACAAAGCTCATCTCAAAATTGAAGCCTATACATGACACAAGCACCATTCCGTTTTTAAAGGAGCTTTACAAAGCTAAAAATCCAGATCATATCCAATCCATTATTTTAACTGCAGTGCCACAGATAGACTCTACGCATTACGATTGGTACCTTAAAAATCTAATTGAAACACCTCAGCTTAAACTCGATAACTATTGGACATTGTTTAATCCCCTAAGTGATTCACTAGCTTATACCGCTAAAAACTTTGTACAGCTACTGCCATTATTTGATCGCGAAGAATATAGAAGGCACATGTTGTATCTCGTAGGCGATATGCTTGATGAAGATCACAAATCAACCTATCTCGATCTGATTACCCTCCACCAAGCTAAAATTACAGCAAAAGCAATAACAGATGTCGACAAATATATCGCTGATCAAGAATTACCGGCAACGAATGTGGGCGCCTATTTAGGTGTATTATCAAATCTGAATATGCCCAAGCTCACAGATGAATTTACAAACAAAGTATTTAAGCTAGACTCTGCAACTTATTTGCATACTTCTGCATTAGCAGTACGCATTAAAGCTAATTTGAGTTTGGATCAGAACATGTTGAGTGCACAATTGGATAGCTTAAGCTCCCGTTATGAAATTATGTCGGCCTATAACCAAGCAGGAAGATTGAACGAGGTTCCGCTCAAGTATCGAAAACATGATGAATTCGCAAAACTTTTGGTTTATAACTACATGGAATCAGAAGATGAATATCCATCAGAAATTAACCTCTTAGGCAAAGTCTCTACGGCATTGGGAACTTATTATACCTTCGAAATGTTATTTGATGTAGATGGTGAAGAAAAAAAATACATCGCCATTACAGGTGCATTTAATGATAAAAAGGCCGATCTAGAATTCGATAAATATGAAACCATTATGGATTGGGAAGAAGTGCGGGAAGATTGGCAGGCACAGGCGAAAAAAATAATCGCTGCCATAGAAGAAGTTAAATAGATTAATTTTAAAAGATATGCAAGAACCAATATTAAAACTAAATGACCAAAACCAGGGCGCTTTTCTCATCATGGATGGAGATGAACAGCTGGGAGAAATGGCATTGGCCATTGTAGACAAAAATATGATTGTCTACCATACCGAAGTTTCACCAAAGGCCGAAGGACAGGGCCTGGCCAAAAAACTACTCGAAACAATGGTAGCTTATGCACGTCAACATCAATTAAAAGTCGTACCACTTTGCCCTTATGTACATGCCCAGTTCAAGAGACACCCACAGGACTATGAAGATATCTGGAATAAAGAAGGTGCTGACTAATAAAATGCTCCCATACCCCCAGTTTGACAATCTTTAAAGATTGTCAAACTGGGGGGTGGTTAACTTATTGATAAACAATTAAATGGATATTCACTTCGTCGCATGCTCCTAAATTTACGCACAGCTAAACTATAATTTAACAGATTTGTTTCTCTATTAAAATTAAATATGGCAAGGGCAAAAAAGAAGGCGAAAACAAAACACAAAAGGAAAACTAAGAAGAATAAACTCGGAGTTAAGAACTCACTGGTCAATAACATCAATGCCAGAAAGAAAAAAGGAATAACTAGGCCTAAGAAAAAGAAAACGGTAAGTAAAAGGTCTTATGCAAAGATGAAGAAGAACTGGCAATAACCAAATTTTACCACATAAGTAGAATACTATCTATTCATGGCTGATAGTTCATGTGCCGGAACTATAATACCCATCAGCCCAGCCTCGCAACTCGTAACCCACAACCCATCCAAGTTTGAATAAGTTCTTAGAACGCTTAAACTAATGAACGATTGAACCAATGAACCATTGAACAAATGAACCATTGAACAAATCAACCCCAACCTCATAAATAATTTCAATCCTCCGTAGGGGTAAAACTTCTTTTTGTTGTCTCATTTTTAAACAGACACAAAAATGAAACTTATTACCCTTAGCTATTACTTTAAATTTAAAAGCCTAAAGACTTTATTACTAGTAGGACTAATCGTCCTTGCCAACCTTTCAAAAATCAACGCCCAACGAAATAGTAATATCAAAATCCATATTGGTCTAATCTATCCGTTAAGTAGCAATGGAGTACACGCACCCTTAGATACCAATGACATCTCTTTTAACCTTATAGGTGGTGTTTCTTCAGAAGAAAATGGATTTGCATTTGCAGGACTCACCAATGTCGTTCGCAATAATACCCACGGCACACAGTTTGCCGGTTTTTCCAACCACATCGGCAAAAAGGCAAATGGCACATTGTTCGCTGGTTTCGCCAATACATACCACGAAAATAATGGCGTTGCATTGGCAGGTTTCACCAATATCGCCCATGGCCATGTCAAAGGTGCACAATTTGCGGGTTTCACAAATGTTGCCAAATCAATCAGCGGAACACAGTTCGCTGGATTTTTAAATATAGCCACAAACGTTAAAGACTCTCAATTTGCAGGTTTCTTAAACATTGCAACCAACGTTAAGGGCACTCAAATGGCTGGTTTTATGAATAAGGCCAGAGATGTAAATGGATCACAGTTTGCCGGGTTTATCAACATCGCCAGAAAGGTTAAAGGCACCCAAATAGCTGGCTTCATCAATATTGCCGAAAGTAGTGATTGCCCAATCGGAATCTTAAACTTTATTAAAAATGGAGAAAAGAGCTTAGGACTAAGCATAGATGAGAACCAAACTTCCATGCTCACCTTCCGGTCTGGTGGAAGAATCCTTTACGGTATTCTGGCAGCTGGATATAACTTTAAGAACACAGATGAAGTATATGCCTTTGAAGCAGGTTTTGGTGCGCATTTTCTTCAGTCTAATGTGTTTAGGATCAGCACCGAACTAACAGCAAGCACCCTAGAAAGCTTCAAAGATGGCACATACTTCAAAGCTTCCTTTAAACTACTGCCATCTATAAAAATCATCAAACATATCGAGCTTTTTGGTGGGCCATCAATCAACCTCACTACAACCAATACCATCGAGGGGAAAGCATTGGCAAGGAAAACCATCTCTACTTGGCAAAGGGGCTATTCAGACTTTTCCCAAGCCTTAACTTTTGGCTATAGTGGAGGCCTAAATATCATCTTTTAAAAAAATTAAAACACAGTAATATGACAACCTTACACACTTTAGGACAAACAATTGCCGCTGTTTTTGGTGCCGATCAAATTGAATTAGCAGCTGTTTATCAGCTACAGCAACAGGCACCAAATCTAATGGTTTACACCCTGCCAGCAGTATTCTTGATTACCATTTTAGAATTCGCAGGCTCTTATTTTAGCGAACACAAAACCTATGGAAAAAACGAAACTATGGGTTCATTGCTAATTGGCATAGGCAATCTAGCGGTAAATTTACTAATGAAGGGCCTGTTGATTACTGCGGCAATATGGATCTATAATTTATTGCCTTGGCGCATGCATTTAAATTGGTACACCTTGATTTTTTGCTTCTTAGCTTACGATTTCTGTAGTTATTGGTCTCATCGCATCTCGCACTACAATCGCTTTTTCTGGGCCACGCATGTGGTTCATCATTCTGCCGATCATTATAATCTCACGGTAGCGTTCAGACAAAGTTGGGTGCAACACTTTAAAACCATATTTTTTATTCCAGTTGCGCTAATGGGTTTCCATCCCGTGGTATTTTTTGTAGCCAGTCAACTCAGTACCTTGTACCAGTTCTGGGTACATACAGAAGCTATTGGGAAACTTCATCCCTTTATCGAAAAATATTTTGGTACGCCATCCAACCATCGTGTACACCATGGAAGTCAGGAGAAATATCTGGACAAGAATTTTGGTGCTACATTTATGATCTGGGACCATTTGTTCGGTTCTTTCCAATATGAAGAAGAAAAGCCAATCTATGGTTTAACCACCCCTCTAGAAAATAAGACAAATCCTTTCACCCTAAACTTTCATGAATATAAAGACATGTTATACGATGTGAAACATAGTGATGGAATTAAAGAAATGCTATTTTTTGTGTTCGCAAGTCCAGGAAAAATATATAGATATAAATTGAATAAACCACAGCAAAAAGTTTTTACCGCCAAACCAATTAACAAACTTACAGTAAGCATAAGTACTGCTATTATCATTGTGATGCTTTTATTAAGCCAATTTGTGGTAGCACAAGAGATCAATCAAGCTAATCTACCTACACCAAAAGGAAAAGATCTATTGTTCTTTTTACAGCGAACGCCTGATGCCAACACGGTAATTTATGAAGTTAATTATAAAAGTGATGGACTGATAGATCCAAATTCACCAGTCAAAGGTTCATGGATCAGATATGCCGAAAATGGGCAATACAAAGCGCTTACGGGTATTGAGAAGAAATTTGCTTACGGCGTAAAATGTAAGGCTGTCGGAAATGATGGGTATGAGATCAGGTTGGCAGCTTACCAAAAAATGCCAATGTACCTATTGAAATCCGCAGACCAGAAGTATCGAATATATATCAAAGATGAAGGTAAAAACCTATTGTTGAAACGTGTTTTCGTAAAAGTAAACGGCGGTTCCTTTTGGTTTCCAAAAGTACAATACATCGATCTGTTTACCATTCACTGTGAAACAGGAGCAGAAATGATGAAAAGGATCAATTTAGGTTAATGACACATTATGCCAAATTGAACGGTTACCATTTAGTGCTTTTTTTAGTCTTTTTGAGTGATATTAATTGGAATGTCCTCTTTCAAAAATCAATATATTTGACCAACAACAGAAAAGTGAATTTAACCCAGAACATTGCTTTAAAACAGTTTGATGACGAGGCCTTTGAGCAATTGTTTAAAGCTCATTATAAAGCCCTGCATGCCTATGCGAATATGATGCTGAAAGATTTGGAACTTGCAGAAGAGCTTGTGCAAAATCTTTTCCTAAGGTTTTGGGAAAAGCGCGAACTGTTAAATGTGCAAACTTCTATCAAGGCCTATTTATACAAGTGCATCTATAACGATAGCCTAAATTATCTGAAGCATGAAAAAATAAAAGAGAAGTACCAAGATTTTGCACAACATACCATGGAACACCTGAGCGAATCGGCAGCTGCAAAAGTAGAAATGACTGAATTACAGCAACAATTAAACATTGCCCTCAATGAGCTGCCAGAACAATGCAGAACGATCTTTCAATTGAGCAGATTTGAAGAATTAAAGTATAGGGAAATTGCCGAACAATTAGGGATTTCCATTAAAACAGTAGAAAATCAGATGGGAAAAGCACTGAGGATTCTGCGAGTTAAATTAGTCGACTTTTTAGTCTTGGTTTTAGTGTTGATATATTATAGGGATTTTTTAAACTAGCAAACACAATGAACGACGAATTATTGATAAAGTTTCTACTTAAAGAAACCAGTAGTGAAGAAAATATGATGGTGCAGAACTGGCTTTTAGATGAAAAAAATGCTGCCTATTTTGCTCAGTTCGAAAGAATTTGGAATGCTAGCGAGGATTTAGTCGAGCCTAACCTGATTAATGTTGATGAGGAATGGTTAAAGTTTAAAGCAAAAACAGTTACACCGATAAATGCCGAGCCTCCGATTAGGCCATTCAGAAGAAATTATACTTGGATAGGAATTGCAGCAGCTTTGGTCATCGCCATCGGCACTTGGTCTATTTATAGTTTATCTGGCTTAAATGCTTATACAGAATTGGCCTCGCATGATCAGGTGATCACTAAGGTTTTACCAGATGGATCTCAACTCACGATCAATAAAAATACTGAAATGAGCTACGCCAGTAATTTTAAAAACCATAGAAATATCCAAATGAAAAAGGGAGATGTGTTTTTTAGTGTGGCGCATGACAAGCAAAATCCATTCATAATTGAAATTGATAAAATTGATGTTGTAGTTGTTGGAACATCATTTAACATCAAACACCTTAAAAATGAAACGGAGGTAATTGTAGAGAACGGCATTGTGAAAGTTTCTTTGGATAACCAACAGATAGAACTCATAAAAGGAGAACGGATCTTAATTGCTCCAGAAACAAAAAAACTAGTGAAAGAGCGCAGTGAAAATCAATTGTATAATTATTACAGAACAAAATTATTTATAGCTGTAAATACCCCATTAAGTGAATTGATTGAGATTTTGAATGAGGCCTATGGAAGTAATGTGGTAATAGCCGATGCTGCCAAAAAAGACCTGTTCAATTCTACATTGGAGTTAAATGCTACCTTGGAAGAAAATCTGAAGGTAATCTGCGGAGCGATGAATTTGAAGATTTCTCGTAACCAACAAGAAATAATGTTGTCTTATAAATAGTATGGGCAACAAACTATTAGTTATTTTTCTGGTTCTTTCAATAAGATTTTGTAGCGCACAAACGCCAATTGCCAGTTACCAGCACAACCTTTCTAAATTAGTTACTGTAGAGATCAAACAGCAAAGAGTAGGTGATGTATTGCAGAAAATAAGTAAGGCAGGAAACTTTTATTTCGCATACAATGGAGCTTTGTTTGGACAGGATAGTATTGTTAACTTAAATGTAAAGAATATGCCTGTTCGAGAAGTACTCGACAAGTTGTTTGATGGAAAAGTAGATTATAAGGAGAACGATAAATATGTAATTCTTAGGTATGCGGTAAATCATTTTACGATCGAAGCCGATAATATTACCACTGCAGAAAACCTATATCTAATTAGTGGACACGTTGTTGATACTAAAACTGGCAAGAAAGTGAAGCAGGCAAGTGTGTATGAAAAACGCCTGTTACAGTCAACATTAACAGATGATGACGGTTTTTTTACCTTGAAATTTAAGGGCGAACATCAAGCAATTATTTTAACTGCAAGTAAAGAAACCTATCGTGATACGGCATTGGTCTTTTTGTCGAGCATTCAGATTAAACCAAAAGGGTATGATGATCCAGATAAAGAGAGAGGCACTTTTTTTTCCAATACAATTGAAGAATTAGGTATTGCCAAGTTCTTTCTCTCTTCCAAACAACGGATCCAGAATGTAAATGTTCCTAATTTTTTGGCCAATACACCTTTTCAGGCATCGCTAACACCAGGCTTAAGTTCTCACGGAATGATGAGTTCTAAAGTGGTAAATAAAGTTTCTCTGAATGTTTTGGGGGGCTACACCGCAGGAGTCGATGGCGTTGAAATAGCCGGACTTTTTAACCTCACCAAGGGTGATGTAAAAACCGTGCAGATAGCAGGCTTGTTAAATGTTGTTGGTCACAATCAAGCCGGATTTCAGTTGGCCGGTTTGGTCAACAGCATTGAAAATGATGCAGCAGGATTTCAAATAGCAGGTTTAATGAATAGGATAAAACATAATGTAGCTGCGGTGCAGATAGCAGGCCTGGGCAACGTGGTTAGTGAAAATTCTAGAGGGATACAAATTGCTGGCTTTGGCAATATCGTGAGTCGAAACATGAGGGGAATTCAGATTGGTGGTTTCGGGAATATTGGTTCTAGAGAAGTGAGAGGTGCACAAATTTCACCAATTTTTAATTTTGCAAAAAGCTTAAAAGGTTTTCAGATTGGTCTGGTTAACATCGCTGATACTTCAGATGGGTTTAGTTTGGGCCTAATCAACCTGATCAAAAAAGGGTATCATAAAGTAAGTTTGTCAACCAATGACCTGATCAATGCGAATATTGCACTAAAAACTGGAAATGCTAATCTATATACCATGCTGTTGGGCGGTAAAAACTTTGATGACACAGCTAAAATCACAACATTTGGATTAGGTTTTGGTCACGACTTTATATTCAGCAAAAATATTTCTATAGCTGCCGAACTTTCAGCGCAACAGTTACACTTGGGCAATTGGGACTATTCAAGAATTTTAGGAAAATTCCAAACTAATCTTCAAATCCAACTTTTTAAAGGCTTCAGTATATTCGGAGGGCCAACCTATAATTATTATGTCAGTAAAGCGCCAGCTGGTTCAAGTGCTCCCGGTTATAAACAACAGATCGTACCAGATAAACATCACATTTTTAAAGGTAATCCAGGTTGGTTCGGCTTTAATGCCGGAATAACAATCCTGTGATTAGTCTCATGCTTTCAGATTTGGTCTTTGGTCTGCATCCAACCCATAAACCATGAACGTCTGTAACCATCCAGCCCATTGACCATCAGCTATTGACCATTGACCCCTGCATCCAGCCCATTGACCCTTGCATCAAAACCCATCAACTATAGCCCAGTTATACCGCAATCGAACACAGACTATAGAATGATTATAGAAACATCGCTATATGGTCGCTATAAGGTCGCTATAAGGTTAAGGAAATGAATGTTTTTAAAAGGCCGATCGGCGCTGTTCATTAGAGTTAACCCCAATATAATCATAATAGATTGGAAAATATCTTCCTTTAGTACAAATAAGCCATGAGACTATAAAAGCTTAGTCTTTGAGCTTTAAGCTCTTTTAAAAACATCATCACTTTTGATTTGTTTACCTAAAACAATCAGATCCCTATGCGCAACCTTAAAAATAGCCACTATACACTCAGCCTCTGCTTTATATTTAGCCTATTAATGGCCTGCAAAAGTGGGCCTTTTAACCTAATCAAGCCTGCAAGCCCACATGAACAATATGAGCGAAAATTAATCAACTCTGGATTGAACCAAACCACTATGGGTATTGCATGGATCAATAATGGACAACAAAGTTTTCAAAAGGCATTGGATATCAAATTACCATATCAAGAAAAAGGATATTTCTCTGCTGAAAAAGTTGAAGTTGCAACATTTCGTTTCAAAATGACCAAGGGACAAAAACTTCAGGTGCAATTAACCAAAAAACCAACTAGTGGTTTCATGATCTATATGGACGTTTGGCAATACAAAGAAAATAGTAGTTTCAAGTTATTGGCAGCTGCTGATACCTTGAACCACAGCATCCAGTTTGATGCTGATCAAACTGGAGATTACGTCATAAGGTTACAGCCAGAACTATTAGGAAGTGGATCTTATACACTTGCCATTAATACAGGGCCATCTTTAGGTTATCCATTAAAAGCAGCTAACCGTAATCAGATTCAGAGTTTGTATGGGGTAGGACGTGATGATAATACCAGAAAGCATGAGGGAATAGATATTTTTGCACCATATAGAACGCCAGTTCTCGCAGTTGCTCCAGGAACGGTAACTCGTGTAAATACAAATAACCTGGGAGGAAAAGTAGTTTGGTTTAGACCAGAAGGAAAGAACTATACTTTATATTATGCACACTTAGATGAGCAGACGGCAACAGAAGGGCAGATCGTTATGCCTGGAGATACCTTAGGTAGGATGGGCAATACAGGGAATGCTCGAACAACACCACCACATTTGCATTTTGGCATTTATACCAGTGACGGCGCAGTGGATCCTTTTCCATTTATCAATCCGCTAATACCAGAATTGCCTAAGATTAATGCTGACATTACAAGGCTAAATACTACAATGCGTACCGTGGGTTCCTCATCAATCACTGGACAAGTCTTAAAAGCTGGTACAATTATTCGAATAGGTGGTGCTACAGAAAATAATTATCGTGTAGAATTGCCCGACGGACAGACTGGTTATCTTTCTTCAAAATCGCTCATTGCAACATCAAAACCATTAACTAGATATAAAATTAAAACCGCACAACCCGTATATGATCGCCCTGATTCTTTAGCAGCAGTAAAGCTAGATCTTCAAGCAGGTGAAACCATCGAGGTACTTGGCTATTATGGTGATTATCAGCTAATGTTGAATACAAATAAACAAAGCGGATGGATTAGAAAGTAATACCTATAAATATATTTTCATGTATTATATATAAGTGAATGAATATTCATTTATATTTGCGCCATGAGGATTAGGGATGAAGATAAAGTCAAACTTGTAAAGCAAAAAGCACTTGAAAGCATAGTAAAAGATGGTTTTGAAGGTTTTAGCATGAATAGGTTAGCAAAAACTTGCGGAATTTCTGTAGCTACCTTATATATTTATTACAAAGACAAAGATGATTTGATCATTAGTATTGCAAGAGAAGAAGGTGATAAAATGGGAGATATGTTTATCGAAAATTTTGATCCTAATTTGTCTTTTGAAGAAGGGATGCGCGTACAATGGAGCAATCGCTACAAATTTCTAACCGAAAACCCTTCAGCGCATTTGTTCTTCGAGCAGTTGCGTACCTCTACTTATCAGGAAAGATTTCTGGATAATTTCATGAAAAAATTTAAGACTGTCATTGGCGAATTTATGCAAAATGTAGTCGCAAAAGGTGAAATTAAACCAATGTCTTTAGAAGTATTTTGGTCCATTGCATACGCCCCACTTTATGCATTGGTACGTTTTGATAGAGAAGAACAAAGTATTGGTGGCAAGCCTTTTAAATTGACAGAAGAAGTATTGTGGCAGACTTTTGATCTGGTAATAAAGGCGTTTAAAAGTTAAATTCCATGGAGATAGAAAATCTAGATCATATTTTATTGTTTAAAACAAATATCAAAAGTGAGGACTGCAAAGCAAAGATGCAAACTATACTTGACCGTTATGAAGGCATAATTAAATGGAATATTGCCTTAGACGATAGAGATTGTGTATTAAGGGTAATATCTTATTCTTTAAACCACCAACAAATTATTGAATTGATAAATTCTTACGGCTTTGATTGCTGTGAATTAACATAATTATAAATGAAACAACAAGAAGTCGTGCCATTTACAGGTTACCAAAAATTGGTAGTTTTCCTTTTGGCAATAACGCAATTTACCGTAATCCTTGATTTTATGGTCATGTCGCCACTGGGTGATATCCTAATGAAATCACTTTCCCTAAAACCTTCGGCATTTGCCATTGCAGTTTCTGCCTATGCAATCTGTGCCGGGTTCTCAGGATTGCTTACCGCTGGTTTTGCAGATAAGTTTGATAGAAAAAAATTACTCCTCTTCTTCTACTTTGGTTTTATAGCCGGAACCATATTCTGCGGAATTGCAACAACCTATACCGAATTATTGGCAGCACGTATCATCACAGGATTATTTGGTGGTGTAATCGGTTCTATTTCATTGGCTATTATTGCTGATTTGTTTAGTCTGCAACAACGAGGTCGGGTTATGGGTTTTGTACAGATGGGTTTTGGTGCAAGCCAGGTTTTAGGCGTACCAATTGGATTATACTTGGCAAATTTATGGAGTTGGGAAGCTCCGTTTTGGATGATTGCTGCACTGGGAATAATCATTGCAATTATCATTTTGGTGAAGTTAAAACCAGTTACCGCACATTTGGCCATTCAACGAGACAGGTCGGCCTTTATGCATTTATACCATACTGTTATCAAAAAGAGACATCGCGTTGGCTTCATGGCAACAGCACTGTTATCAATTGGGGGTTTTATGATGATGCCATTTGGGAGTGCCTTTGCCATCAATAACCTAAAAATAACAAATGGGCAGTTACCTATGCTTTTTATGATTTCTGGTATAAGTTCTTTAGTCGTAATGCCTTTAATCGGTCGTTTAAGTGATCGGATCAATAAGTTTAAAATATTTGCTGCAGCATCTATCTGGATGATGATCATGTGCGTAATCTATACCAATTTGTCTGTAACCTCATTCTGGATTGTTGTCATCTTGAATATCTTAATGATGATGGGCATCATGAGCAGAATGGTTCCATCTTCAGCACTAACAAGTGCTATCCCAGAATTAGAAGATCGTGGTGCATTTATGAGTATCAATTCTTCATTGCAACAATTTGCAGGAGGAATTGCAGCAATAGTTTCTGGCTTAATCGTAGTGCAGAAAGATAAGTTTAGCCCACTAGAACATTACGATACCGTTGGTTATGTAATTGTGGTTATCTCCATCATCAGCATACTTTTGATGTATAGGGTAAGTAAATTGGTGGCAGTCCCCGAAGTTTAATGGGTAGCTTTTTAGTCAATAGCTAATGGTCAATGTTAAATAGCAGATTCGTTCATTGCACAATGAACTTGTGTAAGATAAATGGAGGTTAAGGACTATGGATGTTTACCGAGGGGACGGCCGAGATAGCTAGGAGATTCGGGCTTTCGGGCTTTTCCCAAAGGGATTCCTTTGGCACGGCCTCTCAAAGCACCCCTACAAAACCACTACTTAAGGTTTATTAAGGTTTCGATCCCTTGCTTAGTGCAATTAAATTGAGGAAATTGCAGATCCAAATTATATACACGCACAAATGAACAACTATTCGAAATTAGCCTTGCTTTCTGCTTTGCTTCTATTTAATGCAAATACTTTTGCTCAACAGAAAACACCTTCTTTTTCTACAAAAAAAGTAACAGTTTACAGTACTGTAAAAGGGTCAAACAAGCCGATGGAAGAAACAGAAGCTTTAACTTTTAAAACTTTAAAACAACCCTTAGAAACCCAAACGCTGGTTTTTTTAGATCCGTCTAAAACTTTTCAGACATTTATAGGTATAGGTGGTGCAATTACAGATGCCTCTGCCGAAGTTTTTGCGAAAATGCCAAAACCTGTTCAGCAAGAATTGTTAACGGCATACTACGACAAAAATAAAGGAATAGGTTACAATATAGTAAGAACAAATATTAATAGTTGTGATTTTTCTAGTGATACCTATACCTATGTTGCCGCAAATGATAAGGCCCTAACAACTTTTAATATAGACCATGATCGCAAGTTTAAAATTCCCCTAATTAAACAAGCTACAGCAACAGCTGGTGGTAAAGTCAACTTGTTTGTTAGTCCATGGAGCCCTCCTGCGTGGATGAAATCTAATAACGATATGTTAAAAGGGGGAAGCCTGTTGCCTGCTTATATGCAATCTTGGGCAAATTATTATGTGAAGTTTATTCAGGCCTATGAAAAAGAAGGTATGCCAGTTTGGGGCTTAACCGTTCAGAATGAGCCAATGGCCACTCAGCGATGGGAATCATGTATCTACACCGCCGAAGAAGAAAGAGATTTCATCAAAAACTTTTTAGGCCCAACCTTGCAAAAGAATAACATGGCGAGCAAAAAGTTAATCGCTTGGGATCATAACCGCGATTTAATCTACCAGCGCGCATCAACATTGTTAAATGATCCATTAGCAGCAAAATATGTTTGGGGTATTGGTTTCCATTGGTATGAAACTTGGACTGGAAGTAACCAGAACTTCGAAAACTTAAAAAGGGTAAAAGAAGCTTTCCCAACAAAGGAACTGATTTTTACAGAGGGCTGTGTAGAGAAGTTTAGTTTCGATAAAATTAATGATTGGGCTTTGGGAGAACGTTATGGTTTATCAATGATCAATGATTTTAATGCTGGTACAGCAGCTTGGACAGACTGGAATATTTTATTGGATGAAAATGGAGGTCCAAACCATGTTGGCAACTTCTGTTTTGCGCCAATTCATGCAAATATCCAAACAGGCAAGTTAATGTATACAAATTCATATTATTACATTGGTCATTTTTCTAAGTTTATTAAGCCTGGAGCAAAAAGGATTGTAAGTGCACCTAGTCGCACCATGCTGCAAAGTACTGCTTTCCAGAACCCAGATGGCTCTATTGCAGTGGTGGTTATGAACAATACTGATGAGAAATTACCTTACTCATTGTGGGTACAGGGAAATGCTTCAGAAACGATGAGCTTGCCACATTCTATCACTACACTCGTGATTAAATAATTTAGGTGAGTTTAGCATAAAGAAATACACTAATGCCTAAGCTTAGGCATTAGTGTGTCTTAAACTTAAGGCCCCAACTTCGTGCCCTTTGTGTTGAAAAGCAGGGATATTCTACTTAGCTAATTCAGCAGCTTTTTTTACAATAGCCTCTGATAGATCAATGAGGTTTGTTTTTTGACCAGTGATTTCAAAGCGATATTTGATGTCTTTGTTCTTTCTGATATTAACTCTAACAATGATGTCTTCTCCTTTAACTTCATACCTGCCGCTCAAAGCATGAGCATCGGGAGAGTTTGTTATGGCCACATAACTGATGGTTGAAGTATTGCCCCTTGATGAAATTTGGCTCAATGCTAAATTAATTGCTTTGCTCAATTCTAGATCATCATCGGCAATGGTCTCATCGCTGTTCTGGAAATTGCTTAATGAGAATAAAATCTTTTCTTGTGGCAGTATAATTTTTGACATTACTTCCTGGTCCACAATTCCTATATTGAAATTGGAGGTAGAAACAACCTGAGGTTCTTGGCGGTTGCCACTTTCTCTAACAAGATCGGTTACCGTTTTTTCTGCTGCACTAAACCATTTGCCTACATTAAGAAATTTGTTGTCGTCTAAAATATCTGGTTGCTCCTTTATGGCCTTTAGTAAGGCATAGGTTAATAGACCCTGACTGTACTTGCCCATTTCATATGCACTTTGATTGCTGGCAGAAGCCGATAAAATGAACAATCCAGATTTTTCATTGAGTTTTTCAATGGTCTTGATCTGTTGAGATTGATCATCATTTCTAGCAGTCAGGTATTGCTGATTGGCGCCTCCAATTTTTACCAGTTCGTTTACCGCCTGACCACTATTACAGGCATCAAAAATAAGGATTCTTTTCTGTGCCTTGATGTTTGCTGGTTTCATCCACTCACTCAACTCATCTGTACTAATGCCAACCACGGCAGCATTACTTTCTTTTGATGCATCAGCAGTTAGAAAATAGAACTGTTTTTTTGCGCCCTCCATTACACCGTGGCCGGCGAAAAATACAAGGAAAATATCATTGGCATTTGCTTTTTTACCAATAGCTGCAATAGTATTTTTAATACTTAGTTTTTCTGGGAAGATAGCGTCTTTACTAGTATTTAAGTTGTAAATAAATACATGTTCTTTACCATCAATATTTAATAGCTTTCGAGCGCTAAAACCCAAGGCACTAGCTATGTCTGACGCGTCTTTTGCAGCATATTTTAAATCCAATTCGGTGCCTTTATAATCACTTACCCCAACAATTACAGCATATAAATTAGGCGCTATAGCTGAAGTAGAAGTTTTTTGATTGCTAACCTTTACGCCCCTTGATGCGATATCATTTTTTGCTGTGTAGGCTTTGATGTTAACTATATTGTTCTTCCCAGATGCAAAATAAGGCATTAGGGAACTTTTAGTAATTTTCAATTCATAGTTTAAGCCAACTTTTGTAAGTTGTGTAGGTAAAAACCGCTTAACTTCGATATCATTAATATAGAGAACAGTCTCACCCAATCCGCCATTGCGTGGAATAATCTTAAAATGATAATCATCGGTTTTATCCTTTATAGTTTCAATCAATGGTGTTAAGCCACAGATGGATAAATCAGAAAGCTTTGGAGAATTGATCGTTTCACCTCTGCTGATCCTTTCTACTAGATTAGGTACCCAGAGTATATCCTTAACTTGTTCTAAGCTGATGATTTCTGTTCCACAAGTAAAGTATAATAATTTTCTTGCCATTTCCGTTCCATCATATCTCCCAAACTGATCAATCACAACCTGATCCTCTATCTCCACAGCCAATAAGCTATAAAGCAATTTTGAATCTTTGTGAAGGTGTACAAAAGTACGGTCGCAAGTAAGTAAGAGACCATTTGACAAGGAGGCTGGATAACCACGGGTTTCTACAATTTTAATCAGTTTTGCGGTTTCCAACTCATACGAGTAAAGTTTATTGCTATAATCTCCGTAGGTTAAAATACCGTCATGGCTTACTTGTACCATGGAAATGCCTTCGTCGTTGTTTAGTTCAATTAATTTCTTTCGTGTATTTAGGTTGTAAACTAATAATTCATGCAGGCCGTTTATCCATAAATATTTTCCATTGGCTGTGCTGTTGATCTCCCTAATTCCCCATTGCTCTGCTTTGTAGGGCAAGGAAACTGGTTGGCCTGTTTTTAGGGTAATACAACTAATCGAATCTGCATCTGTACGTACAATTAAAAATTTATCGTCTGCTGTTACCTTAAAATCATCATAAATCCTTTTTGCCTTATAAGTCCATACCTCCTTCTTTTCGGCTAAATTATAAGCGAATAACTGGCTGGGCGAATTCTGGGCAGTATCTGAACAGGAAACAAAAAGTAGCTGCTCATCTACAGAAAAACTTGCAGCATTAATTCGCAGATTTTTTGTTGGCAATATTGAAAATAGTTCAGTTTGATTAAGATCAATTACTTTTAAATGCGTTTGCTCTTCATTTACTGCGGCAATCTTTTGCGCAGATGAACTTACATAGTAAAGTGTACCTCCATATTTTTCAGAAGGAAAAGCGTGAATTAGTTTTCCTCCTAATAGCTCATATATAGCGGTTTGTTTTGAAGTTGTGCTGCTTGCGATATTTTGGTTGATGATGATATACTTGTAATCGCTGCTGAAACGGACGTCATCGCTGTTACACTTAATGGTGGCCATTTTTTTTGCTGTGGCAGTTTCCCAGATGAATGTATTTCCATTGATATGTTGTGCCAGATATTTTCCGTTTTCACTTAGCATACCCGTTTCGATAGTACTATTTTTCCCTGTAAATGTTCTAACAAAGGAACCGTCTTGTGCATTCCATAAAATTGCAGTTTTGTCAAAAGAAGAGGTTAATATGAACTTGTTGTCTGCACTAAAAACAAGCTTATTGATCCATTTATGATGCCCTTTAAGCTCATACTTTGGTGTTAAGGTCTGCGTATGATAGGCAGTTGCAGAACTATCCTGATCTATTACAATAAATGTTGACCCATCTTCGTTGAAAACAACATCTTCTACGGCGGTAGAGAAATCAATTGTTTTTTTTAGTTCGTGCGTTTCATTATCGATTACAATCAGTTTTTTTTCATCCGTAAAAAACATTGCCAATTTCAAATCAGGGCTAAATCTCATTTTAAAAGAATGGTAACCTTCGCTATTTTTGCGCTTTGGCCTACTATAAATCTGTACAAATTCATTCTTGTTCAGATCCAAAATTTTTATGGTTGAATCCTGCTCTAGTACGATCAGGTTTTTTCTTACTCCTGCCAATCCCGCGATATGTTCACTGATTAATTTTTTGGTAGTGGCGTCCCAGATCATGATATGATAACTCACATCATCTTTTAATATATCGGCAGTAAAAATCTGTTTATCATCATTAATGAAAAAGCCGAAGCCCTTTGGTAACCGCAAACGTATTTTTTTTGTTTTTACGTCAATTAGATTGATGCTATCGGCTCCTGAGCTCAACAACATTAAACTTTTGTCCTTATTATACTTGATGGTACTTCCAGTAACCGAATCGGTAAGGTTACCAGTTTTTAGATCGTAAAATTTGATTTTCCCAGTGGTATCATTTTTAAGCTCTACTGCAATTAAACTTTGGCCATTATTTGTAAAACCTTCATACCTATTCCCTTTCAAATTATAAATTAGTTTCCCAGTTTCCGTTTCCCAATATTTAATTTCATTATCTGCCACGGTAACCATGTATTTGCCATCCCTGCTAAAATCTACATCGCTTATGCTCAATACATGTCCTGTTGGTACAATTAGTTTGGGCAATTGTGCCTTTGAAATTAAAGCTCCAAATATTAAAGTGATGATCAGAAGACAACCCAACCTTACCATACATTCCAATTTATAATACTCGTCTCATTTCTTGTAGTTGGTACCTGTAGCCCTGACGTTAGCTCAACCACACGTTTATTTACATACTTCTTGAGATCGGTAACGGTTGCATGGTTATTGGCCTTAAGGTATTCTAAAATGCTGAAGCTAAAAACCCCATTTTTCAAATCATTTTTCTCAAGAGCAAATTGCGTTCCTGCAGCGGCAGAAATTACAGTTGCTCCTGTACTTTGACTAACATTTACGAAAAGTTGCTGCATTAATTCTAAACTGCTTTTCATGCTTGTCTTTTGCTGTCCATTGTTCGTTACCTTAACACCTTTACTGCCTTCAACTTTGTTCGAATCCAAGTTTTTTTGTGCCGCAGTAAATTTCAATAACTCTTCCTTATCTACTTCTCCACTATGGCAGGCATCAATTAACATCAGTTTTTTTCGCGCCGGAATTTGATCCAATAAATCTTCCAAAGCATCATAAGGTAAGCCATTCTCTTCAGGTTTGTCGAAATTGACAGCATATGTAGATAGGAAGTAATCGTAATCTTTGCTCAATAAGCCATGGCCAGAGTAAGCCACAATCACCTTATCGTTTACAGTGCTTTGTTTGAGCTTTTCTTTTAGTGCAACAATATTTTTCACTGTTACCTCTTTATTAAATAAGGTGTCGATATTTATGTTTTCCCCGTATTTTAGACGGAGTGCCTTCGCTTGATCGCGAATATCTTTAACGCTCCACTTTAAATTATTTTGGTTTTGTACAAATTCATCAATTCCGATACCTACAAAATACAGCTTTTCTATAGGTTGTTTGTCTGGTTTATAGTTTACGATGATCGGCATGCGGTAACTTTCTGTTCCATTACTGTTAACTATAGAAGTTTCTAACTGGTTAACTCCATAGTTTAAAGATATAGTAATGGTCGTATCAATGATGTGCGTTTTTCTGGACTTAAGGCTAAAACCTTTCATTCCAAAAATAGGATTTTCATTTACCCAGATGTTAAATCGGTCTATAAAGGTGGCGGAGTCACTTCCTTTAATATGCAGTTGGATTAGATTTTCCTTTTGATCTGAAGCAATTTGGCCCCTATTTACAAAATCTACCTGCGGCAGGTCAAAGTTTGAAGAGAAAGCCAAGGTGTCTATACCAATCTTCTTTACTCTTTTTAAATAGGCCTTATGATAGGCTGCAATTAGTGCAGTATCGGTACTTCCCATTTCTTTCAACACTTTATCTGGTCTGTTGTACTTTACATCCAACTGGTTAAATGTAATTGGTTTTAAGTCTGTACTTACATAATGAAGTGATCTTGATGCTCCGGGTGATGATTTATAATAACCGTAGCTTACCTGATTTAAGAAATCGGCATTGCCAACTGGAAAAAAGGTATGCATTGTTTTGGCGGTAGTTTTATTCCACACTTTTATCGTCTGATCTTCGGAAGCAGAAATAATGGTGTTTTTTTTGATCCCAAATTTAACTACGTTGATCCTGTCAATATGGCCTTTAAATATGTTGATGACACTAGCGCTTTCTGCATCCCATAATTTAATCGAGCCATCATTTGAACCTGCAATCAGCTCTTTGGTTTCGTCATTGTAAGCAAAGCAGGAAATATAAGCTTTTGGCCAATTAAAGACCTGAAGCATTTTTCCGCTAGCTAAATCCCATTTTCTGATGGCATTGTCGTTGCCATAAGTAAAGATAAAACTGCTGCTTTTATCAAACAATAATCCTGATATTGAAGGTGCTCCAGTTGCTCTGATTTCATAATTGAGCGCTCCAGTCTCAGCGTCATAAATTCCTACTATTGGTTCAAAGATAGAGGTAGTTACTATATATTTCCAATCGGGACTCGCCTGTACAATCCCTATGGTTTTTTTATTTCTCTTTAAAGTGGTAATAAGCTGTTTGGTGGTTAAATTCCAAAGTTTAACTTCATCGTCGTGAAATGAGGAGGTAAATAATCTGGTCTTATCTGGATTAATAGCAAAATACCTGATGGAAGATGGATGGCCAACAATATCCAATACCAGTTTGCCGGTACTAATGTCCCAGATTTTATTCTCTTTATTTGACTTAACAAGTATCCAATTGCTATTTTCAATAAATTCTATTTGGGGGATGCTCTGGGCAAGTTTTGGAATGGTAACTATTTTTTCCCTGGTCTTGAGATCCCATATTTCTGCTAACTGATTGTTATCTGTTACTATAAGTTTTTGGCTGTCTAAACTAAATAGGATGTCGTTAATGGAGACTTTTCCACTCCTTTTAAATAGGCCGCTCACCTCGCCAGTTTTAATGTTCCAAGCATTGATTAAACTATCCGATGCTGATGCGGTAATCAATAGTGTTTCATCTGGTGAGAAAACCCATCTGTTTTGATAAGAGGAATACTTTTTGTTGAGTGTGGTTAAAAGATCTCCTTTTTGTGTATCCCAAATTTCTATGGTTCTTGAGTCTTTGTACTTCACTATTACCTTTTGATAGGATTTAGAATAGATCATTTGGTCAATATCATTCTGCGAATAGATTGCACCTCCGTACATATCTCCCTTTTCAGCATCCCAAAGCCTTGTAAATGAATTGACGTTATTATCGGTAATGATCATTCTTTGGTCGGCACTGAATTTTATTTTCTGTACAGCTTGTGAAGTTGATCCTTTTAGCTCTGCTACGAGGGTTTTCTTTTCCAGATCCCATACCGTGGCTTTAGTGTCAGAAGGTATAAGAAGTCTGTTCCCATCGGGACTCATTTCTATGTCGAGTACGCTACCTACTTCGCTCTTGAAATCATGAATTAACAGTCCAGTTTTGAGGTCCCAAACTTTAGTAATGGTAGAGCCTGTTCCTATAATCAATTTTGTGTCGTCTGGTGAAAATATGGCATCACGTGCTCCGCCGTAGTGATCTTTTAAATTGTATATTAATTTTCCTGTTCCCGAATCCCAAACTTTTACTTCTTTTTCGTCCGAACCAGAAACCACTAGTTTTCCATTATGGCTAAAAGTGGCAAAACGTGCGCCTGCTTTGTCTCCAACTAAGGTTTGCTTTAGCTTTCCACTTTGAGCGTCCCAAAGTTTAAAATTCTTATTAGAAATGCTGAACACTTCAGTGACAATGGCATCGCCGGTTGAGTTGAAATATGCGGTGTTTACATCGTCATTTAAGGTAAGCGTGTAGCTTAATTGTCCAGTTAGGGCATCCCAAAGTTTGGCAGTATGATCATTGGAAGCGGTTAATATTCTGCTGTTGTCTGGACTGAAAATAGCATTGTTGATCAGATCCGTATGTGCATCAATCTCAATCAGTTTTTTTACCGTTGCAGCATCCCAGACTTGTACGGCTCTATTGTTTGAGGTTAATATTTTTGAGCCATCACTACTGAAACTAACATTCATTACCATGCCCGTGATCGTTAGGCTATCTAATAACTTGCCATTTCCGGCATTCCATATTTTGGCAAAACCATCATAAGAACCTGTAATAATTTTGGTGCCACTCGGGTTAAATGCTGCACTTGTGATTTTTTGGGAGTGATTTAACTTGGTGATTAAACCGCCATCCATAAGGCTCCATAATGGAATACTTAGCTCATTTGAATACTTTTGAACGCCAAGTATTCTTGTAGACTGTTTATTGATCGCAACCTTATCAACAGGCCTATTATCATTCATCAGATCGGCCAATCTTAAACCTGTTTCGAGGTCCCAGAGGATAATTTTTTTATCAGACCCAACGGTCACCACCTTTTTTCCATCAGGAGTTATGCAGCTATTTAGGATGTAGCCAGTGTGGCCAATTGGTAACATTAACCTGGGCTCTTGTGCCTTTATTGAAAAGGTAATGATGAAAAAAAATAAGGCTAAATAGCTACGAATGGTGAACTGCATTTTTAACAAAAATATGCTGATTAAAATAAACAAATTACAGGTAAAAATTGGAGTAGACAATACCTAATTGTGGGTATATTTTTAAGAAAAAGTTGAGGAAAGAAGTTTCATTTATTTCGATTAACTAATTGATAGTTATGTATATAAGAATGAACAAGATTTGTTTGTTCGGCTTGGTTTAATAATAATATATTAGAAAATAAGAAGAATAAATTGAACTAAGCCACTCATAATTTAATGAACTCACTCCACCTTTTTATTGCTGTTTTTAACCTTTGGTTATTTTTTAAAACCTCCGACAAAATTGATTATCTTATTGTTAATTACTCGAAGAATCTACATTTGGCTGTTGCTAATTCTCTAAATGAAATAGAAATTATTCAACTCTATAAAACATCAAAAACTATAAATTTTGGTGCGCAGAATAAAAGTTTAAAAGGTGAATTTAATAGGATACGAAAACATAGCCGTTTTCGTCATGGGTATTTGATCTTTATTACTGGCATTGCAATAAGTGCCATCGGAATGGACTTTGTTCTTTTTAAAAACGCCAAGGTCCTTAAGGGGAGAAATATGCTGTTGCGAACCAGTAATAAGCTCATGTTAGAACATCATACTTATCTTCAAAACACATTGAGCAAACTTGAACAGAACCATGAAGAGAATAAAAGAATTCTACAGGTAATCGCTCATGATTTAAGGAGCCCCATGGCTGCTATTGTTGGCTTATCAAGTTTTATGATTGATGAACATAACCTATCTGAGGAAGATATGGAAGTGATTAGTATTATCCATACCTCTGGTGTTGATTCTCTTAAATTTATCAACGAGATATTAGATCGGGAAGCCATAGAAATCGAGTTGAAAAAAGAAACCATTGATCTTCACCTGCTTCTTACTTATTGTATTACCCAATTGCAATTTAAGGCTGATGAGAAAAAGCAAAGGATCATTTTAAAAGGGAGTAAAATCTTTGTAAAAATAAATAGAGAGAAGATTTGGAGGGTAATCGCCAATTTGGTTTCCAATGCAATAAAATTTAGTCCAGCTGGAAGTATAATCATGGTAAATCTTGATGTCTTTTCTGAAAAAGCTGTGATTGCTGTAAGAGATTATGGGATTGGTATTCCAGAAAACTTAAGAGATAAAGTTTTTGGTTCAAGTACGCAGAGAAAACGACAAGGTACAGATGGCGAAAAATCCTTTGGCATTGGCTTAGCGATCACCAAACAAAATGTAGAAGCGCATGGTGGGATCATCAGGTTTGAAAGCGAAGTTGGAAAAGGGACAACATTTTTTGTAGAACTCCCACTTGATGAAGGTTAGTTTGAAGATTTTTAGTACTGAAATCCAGTTGATAGGCAATGGTGTTAGCTTAGGGCTAGCTATAGTGGAGGCTTAGTTTAGGTTAAGTGTAGCTTCAGTCATCCTTCGTCCATCCTTCGTTCATCCTACGTTCATCCTTCGTTCATCCTACGTTGAAGAGGAGGTTAAGTTCATTGGCTCGTTTGTTCAATGGAATGGTCTGAGGGTTTTTATAGCGATTTGCCAATAGTTCATCGTTCTTGAATTGGTATTGGAAAAACGATTTGCTAGTTGGTTGATTTAAACCTTCTTAATTTTATCTTGTCATAAGATTGTAATCCCAATTGATATGAAAAGAATTCATGGTTTTTATGTCTGCATTGTTGCTTTTGCTTGTGCAATACTGCTTTCTTCCTTTGTTAGAAACGCCGAATCTGTAGACAAGTTCATATTGCCTTATCAGCAAGCTGGTTTAACCAAACAACAGGCTGCGGCGCATTTGTTAAGTCGTTTTACTTATGGAGCAAAAGAGGGTGATGTAGAACTCCTAGTGAAAATGGGGTTAGAAAAATGGCTTATTCAGCAATTAGATGGCACCATGGACGATCGTTCATTAGATGAAATGCTAAGCAAATACGATGCGATCAACTTAACCAATACACAGGTCGAAAATATTTATCCCAGAACTGTTCTGTTGGTTCGGTTTGCACTAAGGGATGGGGCAATTCATAAAGATTCTGTAAATAATGCTAAAGGCAAGGAATATCGTGCTCAAATGGCGGCCTACATGCAAGAAAAAGGTTATAAACCACAACAAGACCTCTATCGACAATTCATCAGTCAGAAAATACTAAGGGCAACTTATACCAACAATCAGTTAAGAGAATTAATGACAGATTTTTGGTTCAACCACTTTAATGTTTCCCTAAGTAAAAATCAGTGCGCTTCTTATGTGCCAGCTTTTGAGCGTGATGTAATTCGTCCAAATGTTTTTGGCAAATTCGAAAATCTATTGATCAGTACGGCAAAATCTCCAGCAATGCTGATGTATCTTGATAATTTTACCAGTGCTGGTACCAATGTGCCAATGGAAGCACCTGCTCATGAAATGGGAATGGCTAATCGTAATGCCAAGGGAAATAGGAATGGCAAGTTCATTAAGCAGCAAATTGCGAAACAACAGCAAAAAGGCAAACAGGGACTAAATGAAAATTATGCCCGTGAAGTGATGGAATTACACACTTTAGGTGTTGATGGAGGTTACACACAAAGTGATGTAACCCAGGCGGCAAAGGTTTTAACTGGTTGGACATTAGCCCCGATGGGAGAGAATGGATATGGGGCACCAATTAAAAAGTTATTGGATAAGGTTGGGGAAGCAAACTTACGTCAACGTGGTTATGTGTTGGATGGAGATTTTCTCTTTGCGGTTAATCGCCATGATAATGGAGAGAAAACTGTGTTGGGTAAAAAGTTTCCTGCAGGAGGTGGTTATGAAGAAGGTGTAGTACTCTTAAAAATGTTGGCCTCACATGAGTCAACGGCAAAATTTATCAGCAAAAAACTAGCTACCCGTTTTGTGAGTGATAATCCGCCTCAAAGTTTAATCGACAAGATGGCGAATACTTTTAAAAGTAGCAATGGCGATATTAAAAGGGTATTGATGACTATGGCAAGTGCACCAGAATTTTGGTCGAAAGAAGCCTTAAGGGAGAAAACAAAATCGCCTTTTGAGCTTGCCATCAGTGCGGTTAGAAGTCTGGATGCAAAGATAAATCAGCCTTACCAACTTTATACCTGGATCAATAAAATGGGGCAGCAGATGTATTATTATCAGGCTCCAACTGGGTTTCCCGATCGTGGCCAATACTGGATCAATACAGGTTCATTGTTAAATCGGATGAACTTTGGCTTGGCCCTGGCTTCAAAACGTATTCCAGGAGTTACATTTGATTTGGCAGAGATGAATGATCATCATGAACCTGAAAGTGCCGAAGCTGCATTATTAATCTATAGTAAATTGATAATGCCAGAACGCAAGCTTGATGCTACCATTGCCAGGTTAAAACCAATGCTCAATGATCCTAATTTGGAAGTCAATGTAGCCCAAGCCGCAGAAAAGTCTACTCCTCCGCAACAAATGAATACCATGGCAAATGAAGATGCAAATATTATGGAAGGCAAGGAGAATAATAAGGGAAAGAAAGCGCTCGTTAATGCAAGGCCGATGCAGATGAATGGCACAAATACGATGCTTTCACAAGTTGTAGGCGTAATTATTGGATCACCAGAGTTTCAACGTAAATAAGAATTGATCATGACATCAAGAAGAGGATTTATAAAAGCCGGTGGACTGGCATTATTCGGAATTGGTTTGGGTGGTATTCCTGGCTTTCTAGCTGATGCGGTTGCCGGAACAACTACTCCTGGTTTATTTAAAAAGAAAAAGATACTGGTCTGTATTTTTCAAAGAGGGGCAATGGACGGTCTTATGGCGGTTAATCCATTTACAGATCAATATCTAAAAGCAGCACGACCAACTTTATTTATGTCGGCAGCCCAGAATGTAAAAGGCAAATCATTGATAGATTTAGATGGTAAGTTTGGCTTACATCCTTCAATGGCATCTTTTGAACCTATGTTTCGGGAAAAACGCATGGCGATTGTACATGGGATAGGTTCTCCAAACAATACAAGGTCTCACTTTGATGCCCAAGATTTTATGGAGTCTGGAACCCCATTTAGTAAAGGAACGGAAAGCGGATGGTTAAACCGTGCTGTTGGCCTGTTGGGTCATGATGCCGCAACACCATTTCAGGGTGTAAGCTTAACTTCTTCATTGCCCAGATCTTTTTACGGACTTAATCCCGCAGTTGCGATCAATAACCTGGCTGATTTTAACATTCAGTTAAGGGGAAATCAAGCGGGTGCAAATATGGCCTCAAAAAGTTTCGAAGATCTATATGATCAGACTTCTTCTGGTCTGTTAAAAAACACTGGAAAAGAAAGTTTTGATGCTATTAAGATGCTCCAGAAAACAGATACGAAAAATTATAAACCTGAATATAATGCTGTTTATCCAAACACATCTTTGGGTAATTCTTTGAAACAGATTGCACAGTTGATCAAGATGGATGTGGGAATGGAAGTGGCATTTGCAGAATCTGGTGGTTGGGATACACACTTTAACCAAGGAACTGAAAGCGGCATATTTGCACGTAATGTGAATGATCTGAGTAACAGTATAATGGCTTTTTGGAATGATATGGGTAAATATCAAGATGAAGTAACGGTAATGACCATGACAGAATTCGGCAGAACAGTTGCTCAAAATGGCACAGGTGGTACAGACCATGGTCGTGGATCTTGTAATTTTATTTTGGGCAATAGTGTAAGTGGGGGATTAGTGCATGGGATAATGAACCCATTGGCAAAAGAAAACCTAGAAGATGGGAGAGATTTAGCAGTAACTACTGATTTTAGGAGTGTGTTTAGTGAAGTGGCAGATAAACATCTTGGGATCCATAATGATAAAATACTTTTCCCAGATTGGAATGGTAAGCAGATTGGTGTGATGAAGGGGGTTTAGGTGTGTTACGCGTTACGTGTTATGAGAGGGGAAAGATGTATGATGGAAGGTGTATGATGGAAGATGTAGTATCTATCCAAACTATTAGCTATCAAGCATATTTACTTGTGGGTTAAGGACTAGGCATATGCATCCAGACCATGAACCATCAACCATGAACCATTTTCCGACAACACCTTCTCTGTAACTTATCCGATGAAGAAATCCTCTTGGTTTGTTAAAACAAAGGCAAAGTATTATCTTTCAACTTTAACCAATTGAGGAAAACTAAATGAAAACTTCACTAAAACTAACTGGCTTTTCTGTGAAAGGAAATGCAACCAAATTATTTTTTACAGCAGCAATGCTGATCAGTAATTTAACTTTTGCGCAAACCAAAGATCCTTTCGTGGCTAATGTGATGAAAGAGGCAATGGAGAATTCTCAGTTAGAGAAGCTTGCTCATGAGTTGTTGGATGTAGTTGGGCCACGATTAGTAGGTACGCCTCAAATAAAACAAGCTGGAGATTGGGCAGTAAAAAAATATACAGATTGGGGAATTCCTGCCAGAATGGAGAATTGGGGGCAATGGAGAGGATGGGAGCGTGGAATTACACATATCGACTTAATTAGTCCTAGGATAAGAACTTTAGAAGGTACCCAACTAGCTTGGAGCCCATCAACTAAAGGAAAGGGCATTAATGCAGAGGCGATCGTTTTGCCTGAAGTGGCAGATTCGTTGGCCTTTATTTCATGGTTACCAAATGTAAAAGGTAAGTTGGTCTTGATCTCAATGAACCAGGTTTCTGGAAGGCCAGATAAGAATATCGAAGAATTTGGTACGCCCACCGTAATTGCAAAATTGAAAAAGGAAAAGGAAGAAGCTACAAAAGCTTGGAGAGATAGACTAGCGAAAACTGGGCTAAATGCTAAAAATCTAGCATTAGAGCTGGAAAAAGCTGGTGCTGCCGGAATTATCATCAATAACTGGTCTCAAGGTTTTGGAGTAGATAAGATTTTCGGTGCCAATACCACTAAAATTCCTACGTTAGATCTATCAGTTGAGGATTATGGATTAGTTTATCGTTTAGCGCTAGGTGGTTCAAAACCAATGCTTAAAATACAATCTGAATCAAAAGAGTTAGGTCTAGTTCCTACTTTTAACACATTTGCAGAAATTAAAGGTTCAGAAAAGCCAAATGAATATGTGATGTTATCTGCCCATTTCGATTCTTGGGATGGCGCTAGTGGTGCAACCGATAATGGTTCGGGTACAATTATGATGATGGAAACCATGCGTCTATTGAAAAAGTTCTATCCCAATCCGAAAAGAACAATATTAGTAGGCCATTGGTCAAGTGAAGAACAGGGCTTAAACGGCTCAAGGGCATTTGTTGAAGATCATCCAGAAATAGTTAACAACTTACAGGCTTTATTTAACCAAGATAACGGTACAGGTAGGGTAGTGAATATCTCTGGTCAAGGTTTTGCTAAAGCGAAAGATTTTATCACCAGATGGTTAGATAAAGTGCCAGATACGATCAAAAATCAAATCAAAACAAGCTTTCCGGGTGCACCAAGTGGTGGAGGTTCAGACAATGCATCTTTCGTAGCTGCGGGAGCTCCAGGTTTTTCTTTAGGCTCTAATAGCTGGGATTATTTCACCTATACTTGGCATACCAATCGCGATAGCTATGATAAACTCGTCTTTGATGAAATTAAGAGTAATGTGGTATTAGCTGCAATTCTGGTTTATATGGCATGTGAAGATCCAGAAAAGATGTCAAATGAAAAGGCTACTTTAGGTAATAACCCTAGAACAGGTCAGCCTACAACTTGGCCAACACCCGTTAAAGCTAATAGAAAAGGTGGTGTGAATTAATCTCATTATCAATTGATTATAATTCAGGATAGAATAGTTTATAGGTCAAGTCAACAAATTTTTAATGTTTAAGAAAACCTTATTGCTTTTATGCTTTGTGGGGGTTCTTTCCCAATGGGCAAGTGCGCAAACTCCCGAAGAGTTAAAGAACAAACCGCCAAAGGTAATGCGAGAGTTCAGGGCGGCTTGGATTGCATCCGTAGCGAATATCAATTGGCCAAGTAAACCAGGATTAAGTGTTGGAGAGCAACAACAGGAGGCGATTAATTTATTGAATCTGTTGCAACGCCTCAATTTTAATGCGGCAATCCTGCAGATCAGGCCTCAGGCAGATGCGTTATATAAGAGCGAACTAGAACCTTGGTCCTATTTTTTAACAGGCACACAGGGCAAGGCACCAGTTCCTTATTACGATCCGCTAGAATTTTGGATTGAAGCAGCTCACGATCGTGGCCTGGAGCTCCATGTTTGGTTAAATCCTTATCGTGCCCATTCTCTAACGGGCGGTGAACCCAGTGCAACTTCTATCGTTAAGCAGAAGCCAGAAATGGTAGTTAAGTTAAAAGACGGACAATATTGGATGGACCCTGCCAGAAAAGATGTTCAAGATCGCTCATCTGCAGTAGTAAAAGATATTGTAAAAAGATATGATATTGACGGTGTGCATTTTGACGATTATTTTTATCCTTATGCCGAATATAATGGTGGAGCTGATTTTCCGGATGATAAAAGTTGGTTGAACTACCAACAGAGCGGTGGTAAGTTAAGCCGAGGAGATTGGAGAAGGGAAAATGTAAATAGCTTTATCGAACGTGTTTACAAGGAAATAAAGTCCGAAAAGAAATATGTAAAATTTGGAATTAGTCCTTTTGGAATTTGGCGGCCAGGTTACCCAGAGTCAATAGAAGGATTTGACCAGTATGATAAATTGTATGCTGATGCAAAATTGTGGCTGAACAAAGGATGGATAGATTATTTTAGTCCGCAATTGTACTGGAACGTAAATGCGCAAAAACTCAGCTTTCCAGTTTTGCTTGGCTGGTGGCAATCAGAAAATATTAAGGCTAGGCATTTGTGGCCTGGTATGAATATTGGACAGGGTGGAGATGATAAAAATACTGATGAAGTGATTAATCAGATCATGATTACCAGAGGGATTGTACCCAAAAGTAAAGGGGCACTCCACTGGAGCATTGCCGGTTTGGTTAAACACGAAAAGCTAAGACAGGGATTGTTAGATGGTCCTTACCAAAAACAGGCCATTGTACCAGCAAGCGAATGGTTGGACAAAAATGCGCCCGAAATACCAATTGTAAACGTGGTATCCAAAGATAGTTTGTTTCGGATTAGTTGGAGGCATCCTGAAAAATCAGATGTATTTAAGTGGGTAGTTTATTTTAAATATGGAGACAAATGGAACTATAAAGTGTTGAATAGGAAAGACGAAAGTGTTGATATTCTGGTTTCAATAAACAAATCGGCAACAAGTAAAGATAAGTTGATGCTCAATGCCTATGGCGTAACGGCAATTGATAGAAGTGGGAATGAGAGTGAGTTCAAGGAATATTCAATAGGGGAGATGAAATGAAAAAACATACAAAGGAACAAATCGAAGCTACGGCAAATGCAATAAAAGATCATTTCATCCCCAAAAATAAAGAGGAGCAACGTTTCAGTTTTAATTTTACCATTCCCCCTTCATCTAATTATAAGGTTGATTACGAGCGGGATAAAAGTGGTAATTGGGGGTTAGTGGGTTATGAGGCTGATGAAAGCAGGGAGTAGAAGGGGAGTCCATTTAGAGATCCCTCGCGCCTCGGGATGACAAAACAAGGCCTAAATCAAGAGATGGGTTTTACTAAAAAGGCATGGTTTAATTTGTTTAGCCACAGATGCACAGATTATGCTATAGCCCTAAATTTTTAGCCACAGATTTTGTGTTGAATTGCAAATGTTTTTCTGTCATTTCGAAGGTTTGTCATTCCCACGGAGGAGGAATCTATTAGGGAGAATCCATTTAGGAGATCCCTCGTGCCTCGGGATGACAAAATCGGTTTTGAATGAACCAATAGAACTAATCCTACAAATCTATTTTACAACTGTTACCTTTCTGGTATAGACTTTTGATCCTACTTTAACTCTTAGGATGTATACACCTGATGCGTAACGCGATAGGTTTATAACGTTTGTATAGGAACCACTGAAATTTATCTTCTCTTCTTTATATACAACCTGTCCTAGCAAATTGCTCATTAAGATGGAGATATTATTAGCCTGGGCAACATCAAAAGCAATGTTCAATTCTCCATCGGTAGGTACTGGATAAGCCTTAAGATTAATTTCATTATCGCTAGATGGGGGTCTGATCAACGTAAAATCAAATGCTGCTGAACGTAGTGTACAGGTTAAATTTGCATTGGCTTCAACTGTATATTTTCCATTTTTTGTAGGTGTATATTGTTGATTTGTAGCTCCAGCAATTGCTACATCATCTAGATACCATTGATAATTTGCTGCAATACTAGAAGATAATAGGCCATTATTTTCTGTAATTGTAATTGTATTTATAGGTACAGTTAGCCTTGAACCACCCAAGCAGCCAGCAGATTTCACCTTAATATCATAGAGATAATAATAGAAGGTTTTATAATAGTCTGCATCATCTGATGTTGCAGTATTTCCTGAAATATTGAATAAATTTAATGTTGTGCGATATGGATAACTGGTATTGTTTACATTATTCCTGAAAATAGTTGCACCTCCCAAATATTCGATATTAATGGTGTAAGATCCAGCACTTGGGAAGGTTAAATTCAGGGGATAAACTTGTCCCTGGTCGTTAATGTCATTTGCAGTTGAACCAGCTGTAGGATTACTTTTAGTGGCGGTAACATTTAGTAAAACAGATGAAACAGCAACCCCTGAAGTATTTACTACGGTAAATCTGATCTGTCCGGGATTACCAATATATAGCTTTGCGCTGGTAATTGTAATTGGTGCTAAGGTTTGTATTGAAATTCCAGGAGTAAATTGATTATATCCACCATCACCGATTTCTGCCTTAGTCTTTGGCCCAATTTCAGCGATAAAGTCATTGATGCCGGCATAAAATTCATTACTTGATCCAGGAGCGGACGTGGTTGCGGTATTTTCTCCAAAAGCAATTGGATTAACATCTGTAAGGTTTTTATACCATAGTATTGTACCTGCCCCTGTTGCAATTAAACTATAGTTATTAGTTGAATTACATAAGTATGCAGTAGCACCTGCTACCACTGGCGGAATGCTTGTTTGAACGGTTGCGATAACCTGATCATTTGTAGTTACTAGATCACCTGTTAAATTTGTTTTTGCTGTAATGGTGTAGGTTTTGCTCGCTAAGGCGTTGAAGTTTCCATTTAGGGTAACATCAGCTTCGCTTAGGTAAGTTAAATTTCCTGTATATGTTCCGGTTAAAGTAGCTATAACACTTGCACCATCACTAATAATAACCGAGACTGGAATATTTGTCTGGCTTTGCGTTCCAAAATTCTTTAACCTTACTGAAACTGTCTGGCTTGCATTTGCGCAAGTGCTTGCACTGGGATTAACCACTGCGATGACACCCACATCAGCAGAAGGTACCTGAAATTTCACCCGGTAATCTTGAGTTTCGCCCTTGGCATAGTTTCCACAGGCAGTTACATTTGCAGCACTATTGGTTTCAGTTAATACAATTCTTAATAATGAAAAATTGTTAATCGTTACATTATCTGGTATAGTGATGTTCGATATAAAAGTGCCATTGCTGTTAATTATATTGCTCGTTGCGACCAGTTCATTGGCATCATCAAAGTCGCCATCACTATTATAATCGATAAATACTTTTGCAATCTTATCAAAATTCGATCCGCAAGTGCCAACAGATAAACTTAAAGGATAAGTTTTCCCTTTTTCTAAAGTGACAGTCTGCGAAGTAAAGTCAGCATAGGTAGTACAATTTGTAGCAGGTGAATTGTCTATGTTAGCGAGTTTGAAGTTTGTTATTTTTGAATCTGCATTGCTATTTGGTGCTGATGCACAATAGGCGACACCACCAACACCAGTTGCCACAATGGAATAAGCCTGTTGATTGTTTTGTAATGTTCCTTTATGGTTAATGGTAATGGTATAACTTTTACCAGGTGTAGCATTGGCAATATAAACCTGTTCTACATTGTCTCTAAAGTTGTTTCCTGTAGTGGCAGCAGCGGCGGGATTTGCAGGATCCAAAATCCAAGGACTAAACTTCGTGGTGCCATCATTAATGCTAAGGTCTAAATCATTGATCAATCTTGCAATTGGATTATCCAGTGCAGCTGCAGAGGCTACAGCAATGGCGGCCGGGTCTGTCCAACAGATGGTAACAATTAAGGGGCCATTTCCAGATGCAGTTACATTCACGGTTTGATTGGCTCCTTGCGCTAAGGTGTTTTCAACGATGACGCTTTTTGTTCCTTTATTTAAAATGGCTTTTGCCGCTTCTTCAGCATTTAATAAGCCCCATCCATAAATATAATCTGGTCCAGGATTGGCTCCAGCTTCTGTTGCTGTACCCAACACCAGCGCCTTTAAGGTAGCTGAACGCATAAAAGCACCATTGTTTTTCTGGCTATAAAGTTCTTGTAAAAGCACTAGGGATCCACTAATATTCGGGGTAGACATTGAAGTTCCCGAAAGTGTAGCATAGGCGGTTGCACTGCTACTGGTAGTTGAGGTCACATTTGATCCGTCTCCAACAATATCAGGTTTAATCCTTCCATCATCTGTTGGCCCCCAGCTACTAAAAGAAGTGATCTGTATACTCGAGGTACCAGTTGGGCCATATGGAAGAGGATTAATAGCACCAACGGTGAGTATGTTCTTTGAATTTCCATAGGTTGAAATGATGTCATATCCATCATTACTGTAAATGCCCGCAGGTCTATTACCAGCACTTACCATTACACCAGAAGCATTGTATCTATAATAGGGCTCTCCAACTGCAGGGCCGTTCTCATTTCTACTGTTACCAGCAGATTTAACGGGCAGGTAATAGGGGGCATTAAAGCAGATCATATCCCAGCTACTGGCATCCGCATTGTAATAACCAAACTTAAAATCTTCATTAGCAGTTGCTGCACCCCAAAATTCCCACCTTGCTGGTGTAACGTCATCATTGTATCTCCATCCGGCAATTGAGCCATAAGAATGGTTTGAAATGAGTAGGGAGGCAGCATTGGCAGACATCTCGGATATGTCACTGTTAAAGTCGAAGGCTAATAACTGTGGCAGTGCAAAAGCCATTCCTTTTGCAGGTGCATAAACACCACCTGCGATCATTGTACCAGCTACATGTGTTGCATGAGATGAAATTGAAGTGGCATTGTCCTTTTTAAGGATACGGTTTGAAAATTCTACATGATCAGTTAAAATTGCACCGCCATCCCAAATTGCAATTTTTCCATTGCCTATCGTACTTCCGCTTAAATTTAGGCCTAATGAGCCTCCTGCATAAAGTTTATTTGTGTTTGTTGTAGCTGCAGCGATGCTATTATTTTGTGTGATGTAGTAAATTGGCAAACCAAGATCATCTATACCCTGAAGAGAAATGACATCACCTCTGCTTGTAACCTGAAATGTTGGCCAGCCTTTTTCTTTAGCCTGTGCAAATGCTTTAGTTTTACTTTCTGATATTTGCTGTGCTAATAGTACAGATTGTTCTTTTAAAAACGCGACATTACTTTCCTTATTGATTATTTGGGCATAACTATTGTAATGCACTATGAAGGATAGTGTTAAAAATATAGAGAGGAATACTTTTAAGTAAAAGTTTTTTACCATAGTTTGCGTTTAGTACATACAATCTGCGATGCAAGTTTATAAATTATAATAAAAAAAACCTTATGAAATATACAATAATATTTTTATTTGCGGTGATTAATTTATCGATGATTTCATGTTCGACAATTAAATATGGAAACCCAACAATTAAGCAAGGTGTTTTTGGCAGGGTATTGTGGCTGGAAGGGAATATGATGCCTTCTCCAGATGTAAAACAGAGTGGTGGAAAACCTGCAGCAAGAACAGTCCATATTTATCAAATAACCAATACGAATGAAACTGTGGGTCAATCGCCATTGTTTAGTTCAGTGCAAACAAAATTAGTGGCTACTGCTAAAACGAATAAAGATGGTTATTTTCAATGTAAATTATCACCGGGGAGATATTCAATTTTCACCGCAGAAGAAGATGGCAAATTGTTCGCTAACTTATTTGAGGGCAATGGCGAAATTACACCTTTTGAGATAAAAGAAAATCAGGTAACTACCTACAACATCAATATTAATTACAAGGCTTTTTATTAATGGATATTCAAATTGGGGGCATCAAAAGCAGAAGAAAAGTTTATTGCGTACTGGAGCAATGCTAAAATAATAGCCGATAGAGATTTCATGAGATCCATAATCGTAATTGCCCAGTTTATTTAGGCTATAATCAAAACCATAACCTACTCTAAATCGCTGCTGGATCAGAAAATCAGAAATAAAACCTACTGCGCTCCTCTTTGTGAGATTGTTTTGTAGGTTTCGTTTCGGAAAGAGCTTTACGGAGGTCCTATAGGTTGCACCAAAAGAAAAACGATCTTTAAAGATCAAAAAAGCATTGAGATCCATTGAGGTTGGCCCATGTAGATCGTCCTTGATTAAAAATGATGGCTTTAGGTTGATATCCGTATAAACGGGGAATACCATGGCTGCGGTAAAGTAAAAATGTGTTTCAGCATTTAAGTTGATCAATACATCGTTGACATCTGTTAAACGCTTGGCAAAAAGATTATTCGCCGAAAACCCCATGAAAAAGGTTTCTGTAGATAGTTGGGCACCAATCCTTAAGCTGGGCACTACCTTACTTTCAAATCCAACAGGAATTCTGGTATCTCCAATTTCATCTGCTTCAAGCAAATTTCCATTTACCCCTGTTTGTAAAACACCGGCACCGACACCAAATGCTAGTACATTGAATACATTATGATTTAGTCTCAAACGATAAGCTAAATTAGCATAGCCATTTAGCGAACTTTGGGCACCGATTTTGTCTTTTGTTACAATTGCACCAATACCAATGTTTTTGTCGGTAATAGGTGCATCTATGGATACCGATAAACTTTGTGGAGCTCCCTTTATGCCTGTCCACTGCGACCTGTAAAATGCCTGTCCAAAAATTGCCTCTCGATACCCTGCGTAGGCTGGATTTAAATAAAGCCCATTATAGATATACTGTCCATATTGAGTATCCTGTTGTCCGAATAAAGGAGACAACATCAAATAAAACAACCCTGTTAAAACAATCTTTCTCATATTTATTTGATTTATCGTATTACGGTAACATAGCCCTTAAGCTCCTGCCATTCTGAAGTAGCGGTTTTAACCTTGAGTACATAAAAGTAGGTGCCATCACTAAGGCCATTTGCTGTCCAGTCATTCTGATAACTCTTTTTCTCATAAACTGTACTTCCCCATCTATTAATAATGGTAATTTCATTGGCTGAATAGAATTCAAGTCCTGTAATTTTTAGATAGTCGTTTTTGCCGTCGTTATTGGGCGTAAAAACATTTGGTACTTTAATTTCAATAATAGGTTTGATATCAGTTGAGCTGTTGTTATTACTTAAAGGGTCATTTTCTGCTGCCGTAACCGAGGCTGTATTTTTTACCACTCCTCCAGCAGTTGCGCTAACTTTTATCTTCAGATCAGCAACTGCTAGATATGCCATTTTTGGAATTTCCCAGGTTATGGTCTTGGTATTCAGATTATATTTCGCCGTTCCCATTATTGGTGTTGTCAACTCCTCAAAAACAAGTGTTGGTGGCAATACATCCGTTACAACGACCAGTGTTGCTCCACTTGGCCCATTATTTTTCAATTTTAGGTTATACTCAAAAACCTCATTTACGGTAATGGCCCTGGTTTCTGAAGATTTGATCAACAGTAAATCGGCATTGATTTTAGGGTCGTCCAGTATAACAGTAATAGGATCTGCAGGATCAGATGCACAGCCATTGGTATTATAGGTAATGACGGTGTATATTCCTGGTGATGTTATGGTATAGGTATCAGTTTTTGCATTGATAATTGCCGAGCCATTTTTGATCCATTGATATGCTGTCGCATTCGTTGTTCCGGCTTTTAATTTCAAGGCTTCGCCAGGCGCAATCCGTACTGTTTGTGGTCCAGTAGATTGCGCTGAGCCTACCATTGCAAAAAGCAATAGCAGGCCCAACAGCAGGCTTAAAAATTTACAAAGCATAATGGAGCAAAGACCTACCCTAATTTGCTGTAATTGTAATGGTTGGTTTTGTAGGTTTAGCGGTAACGGTAACGGTTTGTGTAGCCGATGTTACCGGACAGCCTGATGCATTTAACAGCGCATTGGTAAAGCCAGTTTTTTGTTTGTATTTTACTGATCCGGTAATCACATAAACACCTGGAGTTGTAGTGCTTAAAGTATATTTTCCAGCGGCATCAATGCTGCCTAAACCTGCTGTTGTTCCGTCAACTGCCGTAGCACCATCTTTTGATACCATATAACTGTATTCAATTTCCAGATCTGATCCGGTACCAGTTGGAACTGTAGAAGCTGATTGTGTAATTTGTGAAGAGGTTGTAGTTGATGTTTCGCAGTAACTTGCGTTGGTTGGCGCCCCTAAAGTGATGGCCAATGTTGGTAAAACAACGAAATTATTTTCTACAACATCTGGAGCACAGACAGTGGCACTGTTTGCGGTTGAGATTAATAATACCTTATACGTGCCTGGAGTGGTAGGTAAGGTGGTCGGAACTGCCGTTCTCGGATATCCACTTAATGAAGTAACACCATCTATATCTTTAACATCCCAAGAATAGGTGACATCTGGTGTTGCTGCTGGATTTAAATTTAAAGAGGCGCCGTTACATATATAAAAAGTATCTGCAAATGTTGCTGATGATACAAATATTAGTACCGTTACTAAAATTGATTTGAAAAAGTTGATGTTTGTTCTCATGTCGCTTGTATTTAATTTTTGTAAATATTAATTTGATGTAATTGTTACGGTTGGAGTTGAGGCAATTGGATGAATGGTGACGTTGAAGTTTGTTGCGTTACTACTACAGCCATTTCCGTTTTTCACCGTTATTGTGCCCGTATATGTTGCTGTTGATGCACTCTGGGGTATAGTAATCGCTATGGCCGAGCCCGAAGGAAATGTTTCATTTGTTACGTTGCTTAATGTGGTGTTGTTCCAGTTGATGCTGTAGGAAGTTGGATTTTCTGTGGTGGCAGTAAATGGGAGGAAAGCAGTCAAAGTACCTATACAAATGGATGGGTTATTACCAAGGGTAATGCTTGGTAATGGGTTTACAATTATCTTTGCTGGGGTTCTTTCAGAGACACTTGTTGTACAACCATCCCTAACTGCCTCAACATAAAAATTATGCGTGCCTACTGCTAAACCAGTTGGTTGATAAGAAGTTCCGGTATGTAGCAGATTGCCGGAAGTAGCTGCGTCATACCATTTATAGGTTGTACAACTTGTGGTAGGATTAACGGTTAACGTTGTGTTTTCTCCATTACAAATAGATTTTTGTACAACATTAGCAGCATCTATCAATATTTTTGGTGGTTGAATGATACGTTTAATATCATAGATGTAAACTGAAGATAATGCAGTTGCCAATCCACCAGATTGTACAGAAATTCTATCGAAAGCTGCGGTTGAAGGGTAGGTGAATTGATAAATATGGTTAGTAGCATCTAATAGGCGAAGTCCGATCAAAGATGAATTTGCTGGAATTGTTTCTACGGCTGTATTGCCCAGATAAGTGGTTACATTGAGGTTGGTAAAAACGCTAAGGTCTAAAAGAGATGTTCCGGGAACTTTAATTATCAGACTGATTAGATCGCCGACAGCAGATACAGAAGGATAAATGGCTGTTAAATGTACATAACCAGCAACACCAACATTTTGCCTCAGCTCAGCATAAGTGGTTAAGCTAGCATCGATTGCATTTGAAGCATTGGTTACACCGTTTAAGGCACTAAGTACGCCACTTGTTGAACCTGTAATTACATCAGCAACGCTTTCGCAATTAATTGAGCTAGAAGCCTGATTATTTACATAGGCGGCATAGATATTTATCTTTCCAGCTGAAAGTAATCCCCCTGTAACTTTAACCTGTACCGCATCATAAGCTGGGCCTGGAGAAGGAATAACTACATCGGAAATATTTGGCCCCGCTAAAAGGTTGAGCAAAATTCCTGAAGAAAGTGTAATTGGGGTTCCAACTGGTAAACCAGCATTATAGGCCTGTATTTCTACACTAAGACCAGCTACCGTAAGGTCAACTTCACTGCCTAATTTGATATGGATAGGCGCTGAACCAGTAAATGTTTGAGGGAATTTAAGCCTTTGGTAACGCGTAAGGTATAATGACGGGATAGTTATCGAGCTATAGTTGGCTAAATCATTGCCTAAGGCATTGCTGATATTGGTTACATCTGTATTTCCAAATGTACCACCAACGTTACTATTCGCTTCTTCAGCATTAACGTAAATTCTGCTATAAGTGATGCATTGCGCAGCTGTAAATTCTACAGTAGTGACTGTTAGTAGAACTATAATTAATATAGAACGAACGAAAGATGAAAGCCTTTTAATCTTCAACACAGCGCATTAATTTGATGACAAAATTAACGCATGTGCTAGCCCATACGACTATTCACTTTATTCAATACTGCTTTGCACAATGACTAAAATGAACAAAATGGGTTTTAAAATCTAAAAGTTATTCTTAATAGGAATATTGTATGCTAAATGGAAATTCCTTCTCTTTTAAGGATATATTCGAATATACCTTCTATAGGCTTCTGTAAAATCTTACCGACTTTAATGCCATTCTCCGCAAAAACAGCTTTCAGCTCTTCTTGGTAATAAAAAGCAATTGATCCTACAAAATTGCAGTCTAAGCTTTTATAGGATTTGTAATCTTTTACATTCGTATCAATAAATTCCTGAAAGCCATCTTTTAAAATTTGCTGGATAAAAGGATGGCTTTTGTTTGCGATCATAAATCTGCTAAAAGAAGCGAGATAGGAATTTGGAAAAGGCTTTTGGTAAATATTGGTGATGATGGTGTCTTTGTCAACATCATAAGCCTTGATAAACTTACTCTGCAATTCTTCCGGCATTGTGTCATATAGGTAAGAGACCAGGACTTTTCTGCCAAAATAAGTTCCAGAACCTTCATCACCAAGTACATAGCCAAGCCCATGTTTGCTTTGGTGTACATCAGTTCCATCATAATAGGAAATGTTAGAGCCAGTTCCCAAAATGCAGGTTAACCCTTTTTTATTTCCGCAGGTGGCATAGGCAGAACCTACCAGGTCATGGTCAACACTTATAAATGCCTGTGTAAAGAAACTAGATAGTCCGTTTGAGATGATTTCGTGTTTATCGGGAGATGAACATCCAGATCCGAAAAAATATACCTCTTTAATTGAATTTGCATAGCCTGATAAATCCTTGTTTTTTGAAAGGATTTTAAGCACATCAAAAGCATTTAAGAAATATGGATTAATTCCCTGTGTACTAAAAGTTAGTGTTTGATTTGGACTGTATGCCATCCAATCTGTTTTAGACGAACCGCTATCTGCTACTAAGATCATGCACTAAAATTAGGAAATTATTGAATATTTAAGGTTCCGCTTAGTTCTTTTAATGTAATTTCTGCCAATTTAGCCTGATACTGAATTTCTACATATCTGCTGGTTGCATCAATGGCATTTCGCTGTGCCTCACGTAATTCTAACGGAGCGATACTGCCAAGTCGGTACTTTTCTAAAGTAATGTCCAAGTTCTGGTTGGCAATCTCAATATTTCCACGCTCTAGCTTTACCAGTTCTAAAAAGGTACTGTAATTTTGATAGGCGGAAGCAAGTTGCGCAGTGATATCCAGTTTAACTTTCTCTAAGGCTAAATCAGCAGAATTAATTCCAATCTTCGCATTGCGCTCATTCTGCCTTTGCAGAAAACCATTGAAGATATTGATGCTGGCCGTTAATCCATAGGTTAATCCGTTGGCCCTGAAATTGGTATTGAACCCAGTTGGTGTGGTACTTCTATTAAACTCGTACCCCGTGTTTAAACTAACCTGTGGGTATCTACCTGCTTTAACCTGTTTCAGGTTTAGTTCAGCAATCTTTTTACTGATAAAGGCATTTTGTAAACTTGGATTTAGTTGTAGGGCCTGGGTATTTAATTCGGTATAATTTAGGTTGTTATCAATATTTAAGTTCGAATCAACCGTGAATTTGATATTTACATCTCTTGCCATCAACTGGTTTAACGTAACCATGTAAGTTCCCAATAAATTTTTCTGCTGTAAATAATTGGAGGTATCTGTATTGTAATCAACTTTGGCTGCAAGTACATCCAGTTTTGAACCGCGACCAATTTCTAATTTATTATTTGCAATTCTCAATCGCAAATTAGAAATATCAATTGCACTATCAGCAGCAACCACCAACTGTTGTTGTTTAGATAAATTATAATAGGCGGCAACTACATCAGAAATTGTAGTTAAAATTTGAGTTTTTGAGTTAAGCTGTCCCTGTTGCTCCAGTGCTTTTAAGCGATCGTAATTGGCAAACATCCTGAAACCATCAAAAATTGTCCAATCTAAGCCTACGCCGTAAGCCATATTGCTACTTCTGGCACCATCAGTTACTCTTTGTGTACCAGTTGATTGTGTTTGAACAGTATTTTGCCTACTTCCTCCAGTACTGAAAGTACCTACAGCTACTGGTAAGATACCTGCATTGCCAAGATTTGTATTGTTTTTGGCAATAATTTCTTCATTGTTCAGCAGTTTGATATCATAGTTGTTTTTCAGCGCAATGCTGATCGCATCAACCAGGGTTAACTTCTCTTGTGCAAAAGTTTGGTTAGCGTTTGCAAGCCAAAGGGCGATAAAAAATATAAAGTGCTTTGTCTTCATGCTAGTTGTTTAGTTTGCGTTGCGCTTCTTCATCAGCTGCAGCAGCTGCTAGTGAATCTTTTAAGTCTTTATTCTCTTTATGTTCTTTAGACCAGTAAGAATAAATTGCTGGAATAACAAATAAGGTGAGCACCAATGAAAATAAAGTTCCACCAATAATTACAGTCCCCATACTCATCCTACTTTTTGCAGCAGCACCAAGTGCCATCGCAATAGGTAAAGCACCGATAGCAATAGCCATACTTGTCATCAAAATTGGCCTTAGCCTAGAAACAGCAGATTCCCTAATGGCATCATGTACAGACATGCCCTGTTCCTTTAACTGATTTGCAAATTCTACAATCAGGATCCCATTTTTGGTTACCAGCCCAATTAACATAATTGTTCCAATCTGACTAAAGATATTCCAGGTTTGCCCCATCAGCCAAAGTGATAAAAATGCACCAGCTACAGCCATTGGAACGGTTAATATGATAATAACCGGGTCTTTAAAGCTTTCAAACTGTGCTGATAGAATAAGATACACCAGTAGTAATGCCAGTCCAAAAGCAAAGAGCGTATTTGATGAGCTTTCTTTAAAATCACGAGACTCACCACTTAAATCCGTCGAAAACGTATCGTCCAATACCTTTGCCGAAATTCTATCCATTGCTTCAATCCCATCACCAATACTTTTGCCAGGGGCTAATGCCGCCGAAACGGTTGCCGCAATGAAACGGTTGTTTCGATACAATTGCGGTGGGCTGCTTTCTTCTTTAGCGGTTACAAGGTTGTCTAACTGAATGAGCTGGTTTTTATTATTCCTCACGTATACAGAACTCAAATCCAGTGGATCTTTACGGTCACTGATGTCGAACTGACCAATTACCTGATACTGTTTTCCATTCATGAAAAAGTAGGAGAAACGTTGACCGCTTAAACCCAATTGCAGTGTTTGTGCAATATCAACAATTGAAACGCCTAAGTTTTTGGCCTTATCTCTATCAATAGTTAAGTTAATTTCGGGTTTGTTAAACTTAAGGTTTACATCAGAGGTAGAGAAAGTTGGATCTTTGGAAACCTCTTCCATAAATATCGGCACCTTTTCCCTTAGTTTATCGAAGTTTTGAGCCTGTATAATATAGCTGATCGGTAAGCCCCCACGTCTACCAACAGAGATGGTCGGCTGCTGACTTACGGTTACTTTTCCTTCAGCATATTTTCTGGTAATTTTGGTCAATTGATCAGCTATTTCTTTCTGACTTCTCTCCCGATCTTCCTGATTTACCAAAACCATTCTTAAGAAACCGGAGTTGGTAGAACCAGCACCACCAAAACCTGGTGAAGTAATGGTAATCAATACTTTTTTCTCAGGTACAGAGTCAGTTACCATTTGGCTCAATTTACTAATAAACCTATCGGTATAAGCAAATGAAGCGCCTTCTGGAGTGCTTACGTTTAAGTTAACAGCACTTCTATCATCGTAAGGTGCAGTTTCTTTTTGTAATAAATTCCAGAATAAGGCAATCAATCCAATACATACCACAATAATAGGAATGGAGAGCCACCTTTTATCCAAGAACTTGTTCAGGTTTTCTTTGTAATTATCATTCAGCTTTACAAAATAAGGTTCCGTCCAATTGTAAAATTTAGAGGGTTTATGTCCACCCTTTTTCATCAGGTAGGCATTTAACATCGGTGTAAGTGTTAGTGATACGAAAGCCGAAATCAATACTGCAGCACCAATTACAACGCCAAACTCTCGAAATAGCCTGCCTACAAATCCTTCTAGAAAAATGAGCGGTAAAAAAACGGCAGCCAGTGTAACAGAAATTGAAATTACAGCGAAGAAGATTTCATTTGATCCTTTAATCGCTGCCTCAATTGGCGACAATCCTTCTTCCACCTTTTTAAAGATATTTTCCGTTACTACAATACCATCATCCACTACTAAACCAGTAGCCAAAACAATGGCGAGTAACGTAAGTACATTGATAGAAAAGCCAAAAATGTACATGATAAAGAAGGTGGCAATCAAGGAAACGGGGATGTCAATTAAAGGCCTGAAAGCAATTCCCCAATCCCTAAAAAACAGATAAATAATCAAGATTACCAAAACCAATGAGAGTAATATGGTCTCTGCAACCTCGGTTACTGATTTTTTAATAAACAGTGTGGTATCAATCGAAACATTAAGTTTGATATCATCTGGCATATCGGCCACCAGTTTATCATAGCGTTTATAAAACTCTTTACTGATGTCGAGATAGTTTGCGCCAGGTTGAGGAATAATCCCCACAGCAACCATCGGTTTGCCTGATTCTCTTAATACAGTTTCTTCATTCTCAGAACCTATTTCTGTTAACGCAACATCTTGAAGTTTAACGACGTTATTGCTGTCATTTTTAATAATCAGATTGTTGAACTCTTCAGGTTTGGTAAGCTTACCTAAAGTTTTAACGGTTAGTTCGGTTGTTGCTCCGGTAAGCTTTCCAGAAGGAAGCTCAACATTTTCGTTGTTAAGCGCAGTAAGGATATCTTGGGAAGTTAGTCCATAAGAAGCTAATTTATTAGGGTCGATCCGGATGCGCATGGCATATTTCCGCTGACCTTGAATCTGAACGCTACTTACACCTGGGATAGTTTGAATCCTATCGGCGATCACGTTTTCTGCAAAATCACTCAAATCCGTTACGCCACGTTTTTCACTCTGAACCGTCATTGAAATAATAGCGTCAGAGTTTACATCGGCCTTGCTTACGGTCGGTAAACCATCGATGTCTTTTGGTAGGTTTCTGGCAGCCTGTGAAACCTTATCACGCACATCATTTGCAGCTTCATCAATATTTTTATCCAGGTTAAACTCTATCGTAATATTGCTGGTTCCTTGATTACTGGATGATGAGATGTTTCTGATCCCATCAATAGAGTTGATAGACTTTTCTAAGGGTTCCGTAATCTGTGATTCGATGATATCCGAATTCGCTCCTGGGTAGGATGTACGTACAGAAACTACTGTTGGGTCGATAGATGGATATTCACGAATACCTAAAAAGTTGTAGCCAATTATCCCGAAAAGGATAATTACCAAGTTCATTACAATGGCTAGAACAGGTCTTTTTATACTGGTGGTTGATATACTCATCGTTTAATTTTTAACCAGTTTTACTTTTACAGGTGATCCGGGTTTTAATGACATTGAGCCGGTAGTAAGCACAGTATCACCAACTTTCAGTCCATTAGTGATCACGATCTGCTCGGCAGTACGGGTACCCGCTTGTACTTCTACCTGTTTTGCTTTACCATCTTTACTGAGGTAAACAACTTTTCCCTTTAATGTAGGAATGATCGCTTCTGTAGGAATCAAAATCGCTTGGTCTAAAGTGCTTAATGCTAACTTCACCTTAGCAAAAGAACCAGGTAAAAGTTCTCCATTCGGATTTTGTGCCAATGCCTTAATTTGGAGCGTTCTGGTCTGTTGGTCAATACCAGGCTCAATGGCGAATACTCTTCCACTAAATGTTTTTGATGAACCGTCAGTCGTAAATTTAATTTCAGAACCTAATTTAATTTGACCAGCATATTTTTCTGGTACAGAGAAATTGATTTTAACAGGGTTGATGCTCAATAAATTGGCTATAGTAGTTGCTGGTGTTAAATATTCGCCTACAGATATAGAACGCAAACCCACTTTGCCACTGAATGGAGCTATAATAGATGTTTTTGCTAGTTGCGCTCTGATGAGTTGGGCTTGAGCTTTTAGCGATTGTAAATCTGCCAAGGATGTATCATATTCTTCTTTACTAATTGCTCCTTTTTGTAGCAGTTGTTTGGCGCGGTTTTCATTGGTTGCTGAAAGGCTTTCTTTAGAAAGTGCTTCTCTTAACTGTGCCTGTATATCTCGATCGTTTACTTTAACTAATAAAGCGCCCTTACTAACATTACTGCCTTCTTTGAAGAAAATACCAGTAACTAGACCAGCCACTTCACTTCGCAGCACAACTGATTCGTTGGCCTCTACACTGCCTGAAATTTCTAGGTTACTGTCAAATTTAGTTGTAGCCACTACAACTCCTTCAACACTTGTTCCTGGACCGCCTTTGCCGCCAGCACCAGGTTTTCCACCGCCAGCACCACCCTTAGGGCCACTTTCGGCAGCAATCTTTTTATTTTCAGAAATTCTATAGTATACTAAATATGCAATCCCCAGAAAGAGAAGTGTATAAACGATGTATTTAATTTTCATGTGTGTAGTTGATACTAGGTAACGTACAAAAATATTTATTTGTTTGTCTTATCATTTGATGTACTAAGTATGTTACAGCATAATTTTTAAATCGTCTTCAAAAAAATGCAATAAATCATAAATTTGCCATAAAAGGTTTCAACTATGTTTATAAAAAAATCAATTTTCAGTTTAGTATTATTGCTAACAATTACCATGGCAGCTAAATCCCAAGTTAAAATAGGCTTTGAAGTGAGCTTTAAAGAGCCACAAGCGCATTATGCAGAAGTAGAAATGAATATTTCTGGCATCGCCGCCAAAAATTATGTGGATATTAAAATGCCAGTTTGGACACCAGGTTCTTACTTGGTGCGTGAGTTTGCTAAAAGCGTAGAAGGTCTTGGAGCAACTGCAGCTGGAAAAACAGTTAAAGTAGAAAAGGTAACCAAAAATACCTGGAGAATCTTTAATGCAAAAACAAATGCAATAAAAATCAATTATCGTGTATATGCTTTCGAAATTTCGGTCCGTACCGCCTTTATTGATGATACCCATGCATTTTTATCATCAGCAAATATCTTTATGTACCCTGCAGGGATGATCAAAACACCTAGTACCGTAAAAATTATTCCTTATCAGGGATGGAACCAGGTAAGCACAGGTTTAGAGCCTGTCGCTGGTCAGAAATTTACCTATACTGCAGCTGATTTTGATATTTTATTTGATAGTCCGATTGAAGTTGGTAACCAAGATATTTTTGAGTTCAACGCTTCAGGTGTTAGACATGAAGTAGCAATGTATGGTGGTGGTAACTATGATAAAGAACGTTTAAAAGTTGATATGGCAAAAATTGTAGATCAGGCAACTGCAGTTTATGGCGAAAACCCTAACAAACATTATACGTTTATCGTACACAATTACGCACAAGGTGGCGGTGGTTTAGAACATTTGAACTCAACCGTACTCGGAGCATCAAGAAATGCTTACTCAAATGCCAGAGGTTATAATGGATTTTTAGGTTTAGTAGCCCATGAATATCATCACCTTTGGAATGTGAAAAGATTACGCCCCGTTGCCTTAGGCCCATTCGACTATGACAACGAAAACTATACAACCAACCTTTGGATCGCAGAAGGATTTACCTCTTATTTCGAAAATAAATTCATGTACAGAGCTGGTTTTGCCAATGAAGAAGCTTTTGTAAATGGTTTGGTAGGCGCAGTAGGTACCGTGGTAAATACACCAGGTGCAAAAATCATGTCTGCGGCAGCTTCAAGCTTTGACGCATGGATCAATGGTGCATATCGCCCTAATGAAAACTCTAGAAATACCTTTGTTTCTTATTACAGCAAAGGCGAGGTTGTAGGCTTATTGATGGATCTTGAAATCGCAAATGCGACAAAAGGTACAAAGAGCCTTGATGACGTAATGAAAGCAATGTACCTACAGTGCAAACTATTGAAACGTGGTTATACCGATGCAGAATTTAAAGCTATGGTAGAAAAAATAAGTGGCATCAGTTTTACTAATTTCTGGGCTAAATATGTAACCGGTACCGATGATATTGAAACCGCAAAATATTTTGCCTATGCAGGTATTGATGTAACTACCGAAAATGCAACACCGAACAAACCATCAGCAGGTGCAACTTTAGCCATTGCCAAAGGTTTAACCGTAAGTGCCGTAAGTAGAAACTCGGCAGCTTGGATTGGTGGATTAAATGTTAATGACGAGATCTTAAGCATAGATGGAAAAACGCCAACCGAATTTATGGAAGGTGTGAGAACCCAAGGCCCAGGTCTTTCTTTAGATATCCTACCTGTAGTTAATAAAAAACAAATTGGCGAGCAATTGCTGATTAAAGTAAAACGCGATGGATTGGAAAAAGAAATTAGCTTAACGTTAAAAGAAAATCCAAATATTCGTCTAAAAGCAACTATCAACGAAAACGCTACACCTGCACAGTTAGCTGTTCGTAAAAAATGGATGGGAGCATAGATATACAAAGTTTTTTGTTGGAAGATTGTCCCAAAAGCACAATCTTCCAACCTTATAGCTACCTCGAAGCTTGCTCGAAGCTACCTTATAGCTATGTCATTTCTGTTTTGAATGAAAATCCGTAATAAACAATGCATTATTTAATGCAAATAAAAATCCCCATTAGAAATTTTCTAACGGGGATTTTTGTTTATGAAAGCCTGTGCTTTAAGCTTTAGTCTTTAAGCTTTGGTCTTTCAGCTTAAAAAGTATACCTAAATCCTAAACCGAATCTTCCTGCTGAAAAATCTGTGTCATTATCACCAAAGAATATTGATGGACGCCAATCAAATGCAAAAGAAATTGGCGCAGAAGGAATTTTAAAGTCTAAACCTGCCATTGGTTTAATCGCAAACGTAGTGTTACTAAAACCGCCAAAGCTAAAAAAGTGTACTGATGGACCTACACCAACATACCATTTCAACCCTGGTGCCCCACTGATATTACCATGATACTGATAAAATGCATTGATTGCGGTGGTATGGTTGCCAAAAAGAACCTCACCCTGAACAGCATCTCTTGAAGTGAAGAAATGTTTAACCGACGGACCAAACAAAGTAACACCGTCCCCGAAATCAAGTCCTAAACCTAAACCAGTTTTGTAATCTTGTGCCCTAGCATCTGAAAGATTAACTGTAAAAAGTGCAGCAGCTGCAATAAAAGTAAAAATTAGTTTTTTCATGTTTTTTTGTTTTTTAAAACCATGAATCTCAGATGGATTTAGATGTTTTTTAGCATCAAATAACTCAACCCAAGTTTCATAATAGTTAATTTATTCTTGTAAATGATTAGTATAACAACAAGTTTTTGGCCTTTGTGTTTGCCGCTGTAGTTAATTTAACGTGAGTTTGTGCTAAGCAACACCTTTAGCTATTTGCTGTAAATGAACCAATGATGCCCTGCTGGCTCCCGAAATGTATAATATATAACCTGTGTTTTCCTAGTTCATGAACGTCTTTTAAACACCTAATCTATTGACCATCATCTATTTACCATCGTCCTATGAATCCAAACCATGAACTATGAACCATCAACCATGAACATCTTATAGCCATCTAATCTATCGACCATCAGCTATTGACCATCGTCCTATGAATCCAAACCATGAACTATGAACCATTAACCATGAACATCTTATAGCCATCTAATCTATCGACCATCAGCTATTGACTATTGGCCTATGAATCCAGACCATGAACCATCAACCACGAACCATCAACCAACAATAATATTCATCTTACATCAAACTCACGTTAATTGATAGTCGAATATTTCAACCTAAAGCGTGTATTCTTATTCCAGAAGCTTAATTTATGACACAAAATTCATTTGATTGGTTAACCAATTAGTTCAAATAGATAATTTGCACTACATTTAGTATATGAGTTTGAAATGTATCGTAATAGATGACCAGCAATATGCGATAGACGCCATGGTGAGATATATTGGTGATATGCCAAATATGGTAGTGAGTAAAACATTTACAAAGCCTTTGGTAGCACTAGAATCGATTACCCCCGCAGATGAAATAGATTTTATATTTCTGGACATCGAAATGCCTGGTATATCTGGATTGGAATTGGCCAAAAGCTTAAGAGCGAAAACAAGATTTTTGGTTTTTACTACAAGTCATGATAAACACGCACTTACGGCTTTTCAACTTCAAGCTAATCAGTATTTATTGAAACCAATTTCTTTCGCAAAGTTTGCACTAACCGTTAATGCAATCTTAAAAACTGCTGCAATAAGTAATACATTAACACTGCCAGCTCAGCAAAATCAACTCCAGTTTATAAAGGCAGAATACAAGAACACATTTCACTATATCGATCCTTCTGAAATTTTATATGTACAGGCTGCAAAAAATTATGTGATCATCAATACAGACAACGAGCAGTATGTAACCCATGTAGGGTTAAATAATATCGAAAATGCATTGGCAGCCAAAGATTTTATTCGAATTAGCAAGTCTTATATCATCGCCAAAAATGCAATCAAAAAAATTGAGGGAAATAACATTAAGCTTAGAAATAGTGAAACTTTACAGATCGGAAGGACCTATAAACCTACTTTTGTAAATTTTATGAAAGAAAATATGATCTTATAGTACTAACTAATAATTTGGTTTTATTAGAAAGGATAATTTGTTAGATTTGAGAAACAACAAGATTTATGAACTCATTGTTGTATGAACTGCTGACCAAACTATATATCCCATGTCTATAACTCGAGTATTTGATCTACTGAAACATAACCTCAATAATTTCCCAAAAGAGGAGTTTATCTGTGGCAAGATAAATGGTACATGGAAAAATTATAGCACACAAGATTTTTGTAATGCAACGGATGACTTAAGCCGTGGACTAACAACTTTAGGCGTAGGTAAAGGATCTAGAGTTGCGGTAATGTCACCGAATAGGCCCGAATGGAATATATGCGATTATGCGATTATGCAATTGGGTGCCTATCAAATTCCATTGTATCCCACATTGGCAGAACACGATATCAAATTTATAGTTGAGAATGCAGAAATCTCAATCGTTTTTGTAAATGATGAAGCGTTATATCAAAAAGTAACTGAAGTCTGTAAAGAAATCAATCACCCCGTTGAAATATATACATTTAACAAGGTTGAAGGAGCCAAATGTTGGGAAGAGCTAACAGAGATTGGCAAAAATACCTCTGTTGATCTAGAAAGCTATAGGCAAGCCGTAACAGGCGATGATATCTTAACAATTATCTATACCTCTGGTACAACCGGCACGCCAAAAGGAGTAATGTTAACGCACAATAATCTGGTTATGAACTTCGAAAAGTCTTCCGTACTTATTCCGGAAGGACTTAAAAAGGTGCTGAGCTTTTTACCATTGTCACATATTTTCGAACGGATGATCTGCTACCTCTATATTTATGGGGGAAGTGCAATTTATTATGCCGAAAGTATTGATACGATTGTTGCCGATATCCAATTTGTAAAACCAAATGCATTTTCGACGGTCCCTCGACTGCTAGAAAAAGTCTATGATAAGATAATGGAGAAGGGCAAGGAGCTAACCGGGCTAAAAAGAGGTATTTTCTTTTGGTCTGTAGCCTTGGCCGAAAAATATGAGATGCAAAATAGTTGGTGGTATAATATCAAATTATGGATAGCCAGAAAGCTGGTGTTCAAGAAATGGCAAGAAGCTTTGGGTGGTAATATTATCGTCCTAGTTTCTGGTGGCGCAGCCTTAAATGCAAGGTTGGCACGTATTTTTTGGGCAGCTGATATGCCTGTTCTCGAAGGATATGGACTTACAGAAACATCACCGGTAATTACGGTTAATCATTTCGGAGCCGCCATGTTTGGTACTGTTGGCCCCCCAATTGAAGGTGTAGAGGTTAAGATTGCCGAAGATGGTGAGATCCTGACACGTGGTCACCATATTATGAAGGGGTATTATCTTCGTGATGACCTTACAGCCGAAACTATTGATGCTGATGGATGGTTCCATACCGGTGATATTGGAGAATTGATCCAGGGCAAGTTCTTGAAAATCACAGATCGTAAAAAGGAGATTTTTAAAACAGCAGGCGGAAAATATGTGGCGCCACAAATGCTTGAAAATAGATATAAAGAATCTCCGCTGGTAGAACAGATTATGGTTTTAGGTGAGAATAGAAAGTTCCCGTCAGCATTGATCGTACCAACATTTGCTGCATTAAAAAGTTGGTGTAGTAAAAAGGGAATTCCATACACCACAAATGAAGAAATGATCAATAATGCGCAGGTTATTGAAAAATACAATGAAATTATTACTGCGCTAGGAGCTGAATTTGGGAAATGGGAGCAAGTGAAACGTTTTGCACTATTGCCAAAAGAGTTTAGTATTGATAGTGGTGAGCTTACACCAAAATTGAGTTTCAAACGTAAAGTCATCCTAGAAAAAAATGCCGAAATCATAGAAAAGATATATAAAGATGCAGAAAACTATAAAGGTTAAAATCGTTGGCCTTACGCTAATTGGTAGTTTATTACTGAGTTGTGTTGGACATCAAATTGGTAAAAATAACAGCGGTGAATTTAAAAATGGAATGGTAGTTTCTGCCAGTGTACTTGCCTCGGAAGTTGGCGTATCCATATTGAAAAAAGGTGGCAATGCTGTTGATGCAGCCGTTGCAGTACAATTTGCTTTGGCAGTAGTTTATCCAAATGCCGGTAATATTGGCGGTGGCGGATTTATGGTTTATCGGTCTGCAAAAGGAGAAATCAATTCGCTCGATTTTAGAGAAAAAGCAGCTTCAGGAGCCAGTAGAGATATGTACCTTGATGCAAGTGGAAATCCAATAGTAGAAAAAAGTCTGTATGGTCAATTAGCCGCAGGTGTTCCGGGATCAGTTGCCGGAATGGTAGAAGCCCACCAAAAATACGGTCGCTTAAAATGGGCAGATCTAGTAGAACCAGCTGTTCGTTTAGCAGCAGATGGATTTAAAATAACAGCAAGGCAATCACGTGAACTAAATGGATTACAGGTAAGATTTAAGAAATTAAATCCACTTGGTACTGCGCTGGTAAGAGATGCCAAATGGGTAGAAGGTGATATTTTGACCCAAAAAGAATTGGCAAATACGCTTACCTTAATAAAAGAGCAAGGAAGAAAAGGCTTTTATGAAGGCGCTGTTGCTGATTCAATTGTAGCAGAAATGAAAAGAGGTGGTGGCATAATCAGCAAAGAAGACTTAATAGGTTATCAGGCGATCTGGCGTAAACCGATTACCGGATCTTATCGTGGTTATGATGTAGTAACAATGCCTCCTCCATCAAGTGGTGGTATCGCATTGATGCAATTACTTAAATCTGTTGAACCATACCCGTTAAGTAAATGGGGCTACAATACCGACTCAACGGTACAAGTGATGATTGAAGCCGAAAGAAGGGTTTATGCAGATAGGGCGGCTCACTTGGGCGACCCAGATTTTTATCCTGTACCACAGGTGAAATTGTTAGAAAGTGCTTACATCAAACAACGCATGAACAACTTCAATTGGGAAAAGGCAAGTACAAGTGCCGAAGTTGGAGCTGGTGAAATTGCCCCAACCGAACATGAAGAAACCACGCACTTTTCTATTGTGGATAGAGACGGAAATGCAGTGTCGATTACTACAACCTTGAATGGTTCTTATGGAGCTGGTGTAATTGTTAAGGGCGCAGGATTCTTGCTGAACAATGAAATGGATGATTTTTCGGTAAAACCAGGAGCTCCAAATATGTACGGATTGGTTGGTGGAGAGGCCAATGCTATTGCACCTCATAAACGTATGTTAAGCTCTATGACCCCTGCAATTTTATCAAAGAACGGAGAATTATACATGGTAGTAGGTACACCAGGAGGTTCAACCATTATTACTTCAGTGTTCCAAACAATTTTAAATGTTATAGATTTTAACCAATCAATGCAAACTGCGGTAACATCAAAAAAATTCCATCATCAATGGTTGCCTGATGAAACCGCATTAGAAGATAAGGCCCTAGATAGCTTAACCAGAGTTAGATTGCAAGCTAAAGGATATAAATTCGTTAACCGTGGCCCAATAGGAAGAGTTGATGCAATCCTTAAAACCAAATGGGGCTATTATCAAGGAGGCGCAGACCCCAGGGGAGATGATGCCGCCGTGGGATGGTAGTCGGGCTTAAAGCTTAAAGACTAAAGCTTTAAGCTTTGGATGCATACATTACATGCTCTTGCTAAGAAAATACAGCTAATGGCTAATAGATCATAGTTGATAGCCCTTGCAAAAGGAAGATGGTTAGTCTAAACGCCCAGCCAAATGAACGAATGAGCAAATGAACCAATGAACCAATAGAAAAAGTAAACATGCGTAAACTTCTTGTTTTATCATCTCTTATTATTTTTAGTATTCAGTTTTCATTTGCACAGCGTAATGAGGCAAGTGTAGTTAGTCCATTCATTAATCAGTATCAGGCTGATGAAATGTTGCTTAATCGAAAATACTCGCTTAAAAAGTCTGAAGAGTATTACCAAAGGATGGAGCGGTTTTATACCGAATGGCTAACCAAGTTGAAAACACTCCCATTTGCTAAGCTGAACGTGAACGAGAGGGTGGATTATATTTTGTTAAGGCGCGATATCAATGCTGATCAAAGGTCAATCACCAAAGATTATGCTGATTTTAAAGCGAACAAATTCACTATTCCCTTTGCAAAGACAATTGTTGATTTCGAAAAAACGCGTAGAATTGGTACACAGCCCGATGGTAAGGCAACGGCCGAAAGTTTTGAAAAGCTAAAAGAGGAGATTAATATTTCTCTGAAAGCCGCTAGTAATTCAACACTTCCAATATCTCCGTTGCAGGCAAGTTGGGCCCAACAGACCATTAATCAATACATCACTGTTTTTACCGAAGCATATAATTTCTATGCAGGGTATGATCCTCAGTTTACGAAGGCGACAAAAAGTGTTTTTCCAACGGTGATTACCGCACTTAAAAACTATGCTGCAGAATTGGGAAAAACAGCCAAACTTTCGGAAGTAAAAGATGATGGCAGTGGTATTTTGGGCAATCCGATTGGAAGGCCTGCCTTTTTGAGCCTATTGGCAGATGAAATGATAGCCTATACACCAGAGCAAATTGAAAAAATAGCAATGAGGGAATTTGCTTGGTGTGATGCAGAGATGTTAAAAGCCTCAAATCAAATGGGCTTTGGTAACGATTGGAAGAAAGCACTAGAAAAGGTCAAGACTGATTATCCAGAACTTGGCAAACAACCTGAACTGGTTTATCAATTAGCTACAGAGGCCATTGATTTTGTAGAAAAGCACCAACTGATTGACGTTCCAGAAATGGCAAAAGAGGGTTGGAGAATGAGAATGTTGACACCACAGGAACAATTATTTGCACCTTTCTTTTTGGGAGGAGAGTCTGTTTTAATTGCATATCCTACCGAAGACATGAGTGAAGAAGCCAAAATGATGACCTTAAGAGGTAACAATAGGCACTTCTCTAGAGCAGTTGTTTTTCACGAGCTTATTCCTGGTCATAATCTTCAATACTATATGCAAAGCAGATACAAACCATACCGCAGGCCATTTGGTACACCATTTTGGTCGGAGGGATGGTCCCTATATTGGGAAATGTTGCTTTGGGACCAGAACTTCGCAAAAACACCAGAAGATAAAATCGGAATGTTGTTCTGGAGAATGCATCGCTGTGCAAGAATTATTTTCTCTATGAACTACCATTTAGGGAAATGGACACCAAAGCAGTGTATCGATTTTCTTGTGGAACGTGTTGGTTTTGAGAGAGCCAATGCAGAAGCAGAAGTTCGCCGTTCTTTTACTGGTGGTTACGGGCCACTTTATCAGATCGGATACATGTTAGGCGGTTTAGAGTTCCGAGCATTACACAAAGAATTGGTAGCTAGTGGCAAAATGACCAATATTCAATTTCACGACCGTATTTTAAAAGAGAATAACATGCCGGTTGAAATGGTTAGGGCCATACTAACCAATCAAGTGCTGCCAGAAAATTTTACTACCAAATGGAAATTTGCTGGCGATATTAAATGAGTTTGGGTCGGAAAGCCGATAGCTATCTTATGGACAAATCTTTTTAAAGGCTCAAAACTAGTTATTACAAATAAATTAGTGCATTAAATGTTCCATGAACGGTAGGTTATGCATCCTGCGTCCGGCCTAGCAGCATTTGGACGGGAGAATAGTCAATTGTTTCCATGGATAAAACTCCCTCTTGCATAAAATAGCGGGGCGGAGAAATGGAGCGTAGCGCAATGGCTTGCCCAGCGACCCAAAATAATTGACTAATTATCCCTACAAAGGTTGCAAGCCGCGGCTTTTTTTGGTTACTTTTTTCAGCTGAAGGAAAAAAGGGACAAATCACTGCGGCTCCTTTAGCCGCAGCTTCAGAAAATCTAGACTCCTTAGTAAGCTCCCTATCCCAGTTTATATATTATATCTGGTAAAATCTGTTAATCTGAGGCTAAAAATTAATAACTCAGCTCAACAAGTTTACACTCATTCTCTTTCAACGTAAAAGTTCCGCTCCATTTTCCTCTGCCACCAGTTGCTTTGTAATTATAGGTTCCTGCTGGGATTTCAAAATAGGCTGTATTGGAAGCGCCATCTGCGCAGTCACTTAAACTCATATTTCTACCTTCTGGTGTAAAGAAGTTATCAACAAGGTCTCCAATTTCTACACTGATATGGTCTGCAACCTGCTTGTCGCCAGCATTTCTTACATAAAAAGTGGCTTTTCCATAGTGGTCTTTTTTCTCGCAAGAAGAAAATATAGAGGTGATTAATGCAAAGGCGAATAAATAGGATAGTTTTTTCATTATTTACAGGTTTAATAGGATAGCTGCAAATATCAAATAGTGTAAATACATATGGAATACCTAAAAGTAAGTATTTTTTAACAAACCATAATCAAACAAAACGCTAAATTGATTGTTTGCGTGTCCCCCAACACTTTTTTTCGCTTTTTGTATAGCAAAGTAAACACTTTCTAATGTTGTTGTATAGGGTGCAAATTGCTGCAAAAGCTTGTAGATAAGAGTAATAAGGGTAGTATCACTGTTTATGCAACATTCTTGGTACAGGTATTGAACAATGGCGGTTGTATGAAACAATAAATACGATTATTACAAAAAGAATATTATGAAACTGAAATTTTTAAAAACATTACCAGTTGCTTTAACTGGATTATTTGTTGGGACTGCTGCCTTAGCGCAAACAACAACAACAATGACTACAACTTCTGAACAACCTTCTTTTAGAACTTGGTCTGTGGGTGTAAACGCAGGTGTAATTACAGGTTTTTCACCAATTGGTGGACAAAATGATTACACGCATTATGAAGCAAGTTTTGGATACGGTTTGTACATTAAAAAGCAAATTACTCCAGGATTTGCCTTACGTTTAGAAGGTGTTAGAGGTCAAATTAAGGGTGATAATTCTAAAGCCTTTAACGATGGGTCATTTAACGTAACTCCATTTAGTTCATTCTCTACTAACTTAGATTACTCTGCAAGTTTAAGCGCAGTTGCAAACTTGGTAAACTGGAGCATGTTCAAACAACAGAACAACGCACAATTGTATGTTTCTGCAGGTGGTGGTATGGCTCGTTATACTACAAGTACAATCAGTAACCCGGGTGGTGTTGAAGTAGAATATGCTGATACAAAAAAATTGATCATTCCAGTAGGATTAGGTGCAAAGTTCCGTTTGTCTGAAGCTATTAACTTAGACTTGGGAGCAACTATGAGTTTTGTTGATGGTGATAACTTTGATGGTTATGCAAGAGGCGGAAACGATAGATACACTTATGGATATGCTGGTTTAGAGTTTGCTTTGGGTAAAGGAAAACAATTAGCTTTCTTCAGTCCAACTGCTGCTACTTACGATGAAGCTATTGCTGCTAAAAACGCTGCTGCAGCATTAAAAACTGATTTAGATGCTCAGAAAGCTGAAAATGCAAGATTACGTTCAGAAATGGGCGATCTATTAAAAGATAGCGATGGAGATGGTGTTGCTGATAAATTGGATAAATGTCAAAATACTCCATCTGGTACCGTAGTGGATGGTTCAGGTTGTCCATTAAAAGTACCTGCTCCACAAGTAACAGAAAGAGTAATCGTTACTGAAGCAGATCGTAAAGTTGTTGCTGATGCAATTTCAAACTTAGAATTTGATTTGGGTAAAGCTACAATCCGTCAAAAATCTTATACTACATTAAATAGAGTTGCTGCTTTATTAGTAGAGAAAAACTTTAGCTTAAAATTAGCTGGTCACACAGATAACACTGGTTCTGCTGAATTAAACATGCGTTTATCAAAAGATAGAGCTGAATCTGTAAAAGCATATTTAGTATCTCAAGGTGCTAATGCAAGCAGAATTGAAGCTACAGGTTATGGTAAAGAACAACCAATCGCAACTAATGCAACAGCTGCTGGTCGTCAACAAAATAGAAGAGTTGAATTTACTTTATACTAGGTAAAATTTACCTCTTAATTAAAAGCGTTCCGAACTTCGGGACGCTTTTTTTATGGACTAAACCCATTACTATATTACACTTAGAACCCTCCATCTTCCATCATACATATTCCCTTTCTCTACCCTTTACCTACACTACACCTACCCTTTACCTACACCTTGCCTATTTTCAATCTAATTTTCTTTAATTCCAATCAAATCCAACTGGCTATTCAATACACTAAGTCCCATGAATTCAATGCTTACAAATCGCCATTAACTTAAGGTACTTCAAATCTGTATAGCTGTAATCTCGACATCTCTGCCCCATTAATCCCTTAATCCATTAATCTGTGGCTATCAATTTAATCCAGCCCATCTTTGGTCATACAGTTTTACGAGCCCAGACCATAGGCTATTGACCATTAGCCATTAGCATATCATATTACACTTTTTTTACCCCTAATTTTTTTTCAAATTCCTCTTGCATCCTAAATATTTAAATCTTAAGTTTGTTATGCAAGCATAGCAATTGATGAAACAGAAAGACACCGTAGATTATTTTTTAAAAGTGGTTTGGCAAAATGTTTCCAATACCTATAACCAGATTGCGGCAGGCTTTGGGATTACACAAGCCATTGGTTATGTGCTTATCAATATTGAAGCAGAAGGAACAGCAGTTTCTGCATTGGCAGCATTACTTGGTGTTAAGGCAACAAGTTTATCGCGAATGTTAAATAATATGGAAGAGCTTGGTCTGATTTATCGTGAAACCGCAAGTGGAGATAAACGTTCGGTTAAAGTTTTTTTGACGCCATTTGGTATCGAGAAAAGAAAACTGGCTAGGAACGTTGTGGTTTCTTTTAATGATTACCTAGATGAAAAAATAGATCCAAAAGAAAAAGAGCAACTGATTTTAACCTTAGCTAAGATTAACCAATTGACCTTAGCTTATTCACCAAAAGATGATGAACAAAAAAATAAATAAAGTAGTGGTACTAGGCTCAGGTATAATGGGCTCTCGTATTGCCTGCCATTTCGCCAATATTGGCGTTGAGGTATTGCTTTTAGATATTGCCCCTAAAGAACTTAACGCCGAAGAAACAGCTAAAGGATTGGCCTTGACGCATCCGACAGTAAAAAACCGTGTCGTAAATACGGCCTTGCAAACTGCAGTCAAAACAAATCCTTCACCCATCTATTCTCAAAGTGTACTACAACGAATCAGTACAGGTAACTTTGAAGATGACATGAGTAAAATTGCTAATTACGATTGGATTATTGAAGTTGTTGTTGAAAATCTTGATATCAAAAGAAAAGTATTTGATCAGGTTGAACAATTCCGTAAACCAGGAACCTTGGTCACTTCAAATACTTCAGGCATTCCAATTCATATGATGGCAGAAGGTAGAAGTGAAGACTTCAAGGCAAATTTCTGTGGAACCCACTTTTTTAATCCGCCTCGATACTTAAGATTACTCGAAGTAATCCCAACTCCTCATACCAAACCAGAGCTTGTCGACTTTTTAATGCACTATGGTGATAAATTTTTAGGTAAAACCACGGTTCTATGTAAAGATACACCGGCATTTATTGCCAATAGAGTAGGTGTTTATTCTATTATGGCTTTGTTGCATCTGGTTGAGAAGATGGATTTAACAGTTGAGGAAGTAGATAAATTTACTGGGCCAGCATTAGGTCGACCAAAATCTGCAACCTTTCGTACTACTGATGTCGTAGGCTTAGACACCATGATCAAAGTATCAAAAGGGCTTTTCGACAATTGTCCAGATGATAAAGCTCATGATTTGTTTAAGCTTCCAGCATACGTACAAAAGATGGAAGAAAACAACTGGTTGGGTGATAAAACCAAGCAGGGTTTCTATAAGAAAACAAAAAATGCAGAAGGAAAGACAGAGATCTTGGCTCTTGATTTAAAAACGCTCGAATATCGCCCACAGGCAAAAGTAAAATCGGCAACTTTAGAAATTACCAAAACTATAGAGAGCGTAAAAGATCGCATGAAGGTTTTTGCAACCGGCAAAGATAAAGCAGCCGAATTATTTAAGGCTTCTTTTTTTGGTTTGTTTGAATATGTTTCTGATCGTATCCCAGAAATCGCTGACGAACTGTATCGCATTGATGATGCAATGCGTGCTGGTTTTGGATGGGATCTAGGCCCTTTTGAAGTTTGGGATGCTGTTGGTATTTCAGCTTCGCTTGATGGAATGAAACAATATGGGCATACACCAGCAGCTTGGGTAAGCGAAATGTTGGATGCAGGACATAACTCATTTTATAAAATTGAAGATGGGGTTAAAAAATACTATGACATTCCATCTAAAAGTTATCTGGCAATTCCTGGAGCAGATAATTTCATCGTTCTTGACAACTTAAGAGCCAATAAAGTAATTTGGAAAAATGCAGGAGCATCAATTATAGATTTGGGTGACGGTATTTTGAATGTAGAATTCCATTCTAAAATGAATACCATTGGTGGTGATACATTAACTGCCATTAACAAAGCTATTGACATGGCTGAGAAGGATTATCGCGGAGTGGTAATTGGTAATGATGGAGCTAACTTTTCTGCAGGGGCCAATGTGGGCATGATTTTCATGATGGCCGTTGAGCAGGAATGGGAAGAACTGAATATGGCGGTTAGAATGTTCCAGAATACTTCAATGCGAATTCGCTATTCTTCTATTCCCGTAGTAGTTGCTCCCCATAATTTAACTTTGGGTGGTGGCTGTGAGTTTAGTTTGCACGCAGATTTCGTACAACTTAATGCTGAAACCTATATGGGCTTAGTAGAGTTTGGCGTAGGTGTTATTCCGGGAGGAGGTGGAAGTAAAGAATTTGCTTTACGTGCATCTGATGAGTATAAAGCCGATCAAATCGTGCAAAATACCATGAAAGATCGTTTCTTAACTATCGGGATGGCAAAAGTTTCAACTTCAGCAGTTGAGGCATTTGAACTAGGTTATTTACAAAAGGACAAATATGCAATTAGTATGAACAGGAGCCGTTTAATTGCCGATGCAAAAGCAAAGGCAATTGAGCTGGCTGACGCAGGTTATACTAAACCTATTCAACGAAAAGACATTAAAGTTTTAGGGAAACAAGGGCTGGGCATTGTATATGCCGGAGCAAATACAATGTATTCTGGAAACTATATTTCTGAGCATGATAAAAAAATATCAGAAAAACTAGGATGGGTAATGTGTGGAGGAGATTTATCATCTCCAACCGAAGTGACTGAACAATATTTATTGGATCTGGAAAGGGAAGCCTTTTTATCACTATGTGGAGAACGGAAAACCTTAGAACGGATACAGAGTATAGTTACGAAAGGTAAGCCGTTGAGAAATTAAGTTAGATAAAAGAACAAAGAGCAAGGAATAAAGACCTTGAAATTAAAGAATTAATAATAGATAAAATCGATTGGGAAGTTTGGTCTTTGATCTTTGCTCCTTAATCTTTATTCATAAAAAATGGAAGCATACATAATCGCTGGTTTAAGAACCGCTGTAGGAAAAGCACCGAGAGGTGTATTTAGATTTACCAGAGCTGATGAACTGGCTGCCAATGTTATTCGTGAACTGGTGGCTTCGGTTCCTAATTTAGATAAGGAACAAATAGATGATGTAATTGTAGGAAATGCAACTCCGGAAGCTGAACAAGGCCTAAATATTGGTAGAATGATCAGTTTGATGGGGCTTGATACCGATAAAGTCCCAGGTGTTACCATTAATAGATATTGTGCCTCTGGGTTAGATACGATTGCTACTGCTGTAGCAAAGATCAAATCGGGCATGGCTGATTGTATCATCGCTGGAGGAGTAGAAGTGATGTCTGGAATGCCTTTTGGAGGATGGAAATTAGTGCCAAATCCTGAAGTGGCGAAAACCAACCCAGATTGGTATTGGGGAATGGGATTAACGGCAGAAGCAGTTGCCAAAGAATATAATGTGAGTAGGGAAGATCAGGATGAATTCTCTTATCAATCTCATCTGAAAGCTATTGAGGCGATAAAAAATGGGCATTTGAAAAGTGGTGTTTTACCGATTACCATCAATGAAAACTATTTAGATGCGCAGATGAAAAAACAGACCCGTTCTTACGTAGTAGATACAGACGAAGGTCCTAGAGCTGATACTACAATAGAGCGTTTGGCCAAGTTGAAGCCTGTTTTTGCAGCTAATGGTTGTATCACTGCAGGAAATTCTTCCCAAACATCTGATGGAGCTGCTTTTGTTTTAGTGGTATCTGAGCAAAAGATGAAAGAACTAGGAGCCGAGCCAATTGCGCGTTTGGTAAGTTATGGTGTTGCGGGAGTACCACCACGAATTATGGGGATAGGACCAATTGAAGCCATTCCAAAAGCATTGAAACAAGCGGGTTTAAAACAAGATGATATCGACCTTATTGAACTCAACGAAGCATTTGCTTCTCAATCTTTAGCCATCATCAGAACATTGGGATTAGATCAGCAAAAAATAAATGTAAACGGTGGTGCAATTGCTTTAGGGCATCCATTAGGTTGTACTGGCGCTAAACTATCTGTACAGTTGTTTAATGAAGTTAAACGAAGAGGCCAGAAATATGGCATGGTTACCATGTGCGTAGGTACAGGCCAAGGAGCTGCTGGGATTTTTGAAATATTTTAAAGAATAAAGACAAAGGAACAAAGAACAATGAGTAAAACGGCATAACAAGATGCATAATTTTAGACAGTTACAAATATGGAAAGAGGGAATGACGGTTGCTAAATCAGCTTATTTATTAACCATTGGATTACCTGCAACATAAAAATTTGGACTGATGTCTCAAATCTCAAGATGTGCTATATCTGTTCCTTCGAATATAGCTGAAGGTTCTTCGAGAAGCTCTAGTAAAGAGTTCTACCATTTTTTATCAATCTCTTTAGGCTCTTTATTTGAATTGTTATCTGTCGATTTGGGTTTTCTAGAAGTTCAAAATGTAGAAAAATTAATTATCGAAATTGTCCAGCTTCAAAAGAAGATCTCGACATTTCGAAAAACTTTAGTATAAAAAATTTAATTGGGGCGCATGGTCTTTGATCGTTACTCCTTAATCCTTAATCATCCAAAATGGAAACTACAGACAAAAAAACAATTAAAGGTGGTGAGTTTTTAATTACCGAAACACCTTACCAGGATGTATTTATTCCTGAAGAATTTGATGAAGAACAGCAGATGATTGCACAGACTTGTCGTGATTTTCTAGCTACAGAAATCAACCCTATTTTAGACCGAATAGATAGTCAAGAGGAAGGTTTAATGCCGTCATTGATGGACAAAGCTGGAGAACTTGGCATTTTGGGTGTATCAATTCCTGAAGAATTTGGTGGCTTTGGCAAGAACTTTAACACATCTATGCTTGTGGCTGATGTCTGTGGCGCAGGTCATTCATTTGCGGTGGCACTTTCTGCCCATACCGGCATTGGTACCTTGCCCATTCTATATTATGGTAACGAAGCTCAGAAAGCGAAATATATCCCAAAACTGGGAACAGGTGAATGGAAAGCTTCTTATTGTTTAACGGAGCCAAATTCTGGATCTGATGCCAATTCTGGTAAAACAAAAGCTAAGCTAAGTGATGATGGAAAACATTATGTAATTAATGGACAGAAAATGTGGATCACCAATGGTGGTTTTGCAGATATTTTTATCGTGTTTGCCAAAATTGACGATGATAAAAATTTAACTGCATTTATCATCGAAAAGGAGTTTGGTGGGATTAGCATGAACCCAGAAGAGCATAAAATGGGGATTAAAGGTTCTTCTACTCGTCAGGTATTTTTCAACGATTGTCATGTGCCGGTAGAAAACATGCTTTCGGAAAGAGAAAATGGATTTAAAATTGCCGTTAACATCCTAAATATTGGAAGGATCAAATTGGCTGCTGCTGCTATCGGTGGATCTAAAGAGGTATTGAACCAAGCGGTAAACTACTCCAATGAAAGAATACAGTTTGAAAGACCAATTTCGAAATACGGTGCTATCCGATTTAAAATAGCTGAAATGGCGACGAAAATTTATGCGGTAGAATCTGCAAATTATAGAGCTGGTCAGAATATTGATGATGCCTATGATGAGCTTGTTGCAAAAGGAATGGATGCTGGGAAGGCTAAATTGAAGTCGACAGAGCAATTTGCTGTGGAATGTGCAATATTGAAGGTTTGGGGTTCAGAAGTATTGGATTATGTAACCGATGAAGGCGTACAAATTTATGGTGGAATGGGTTTTTCTGCAGATGCACCAATGGATAGAGCCTATCGTGATGCGCGAATTAACCGTATTTTCGAAGGTACAAATGAGATTAACAGATTGTTGATTGTTGATATGATGTTGAAACGGGCGATGAAAGGTGAGCTTGACCTGATGGGGCCGGCAACCGCTGTTGCAGCTGAATTAATGTCAATTCCTGATTTTGGAGAAGAAGATACTACTTTGTTTGCAGCCGAGAAAAAAACAATTCAAAATCTTAAAAAGGCAACATTGATGGTTGCAGGTGCTGCGGTACAGAAACTGATGATGAGTCTTTCAAAAGAACAAGAGATCTTGATGAATATTGCAGACATGGCGAGTTATGTATATGTTGCTGAGTCGGCGATGCTAAGAACAGAAAAACTAGTAAGTTTACGTGGTGAAGATGCTTGTAAAGGGCAAATCGATATGATGAGAATTTATTTCGTGGAGGCTTTAGATGGTGTACAAAAAGCAGGTAAAGAGGCATTATGGGCTTTTGGGGAAGGCGATGAGTTAAGAATGATGCTTGTTGGCTTACGTAGATTTACTAAAATGGAGCCATTTAATGTAAAACAAGCTCGCCAAAATGTTGCGCAACAAATAATTGAAGCAAATAAGTATTGTTTTTAGTTAGACATTATTTTACATTTTCGGCTGCATAACGGGCTTATGATCGGATTGCATTTCATCTATATAAGTTCTAGCAGTTAGAATAGCTTTAAATTGAATGGCCATCCAGAAAAGAGGATGGCCATTTCTATTGCAATGGGTTTCAGTTTTTACATAGTTTTGCCATTCTCAATTGTTAAATTTGGTTAAAAATTGTGCTATCGGCAATAAAAGCTTATTTTTGTGCAATTATGTTAAAAACAAGAATACTTTTAGGTCTTATTTTGATAGTTGGGGCTTTCTCATCATGCAAAAAAGACGAATACGATGCTGATAAACAATTAAAGATTGATGATGCACTGATTGTAGATTTTATTGCTAAAAATAGTATTGTTGCAGTAAAACATAGTTCGGGGATTTATTATCAAATTATTACTCCTGGATCTGGTAATGTGGTTTTTACGCCTTCTACCAGTGTATCCGTAAATTATGAGGGCAAATTACTTAGTGGTGCTGTTTTTGATAAATCATCTGCCCTTGCTACGTTTACCTTAGGGAATCTGATCCAAGGTTGGCAAATTGGCATTCCCCTTATCCAAAAGGGAGGAAGAATTAGACTGCTTATCCCTTCAACCTTAGCTTATAAAAATACTTCACCTGGACCTGGAATTCCAGAAAATGCAGTTTTAGATTTTACTATTGACTTAATCAATGCACAATAACATACAAATGCTAAAAAAACTTACCAAGTATTCTTTCGCTCTTTTGGGCATATTGGTTTTATTGAACTCTTGCAAAAAAGATTACGAATCGATAGAAAGCATTGATGATGCTAAAATTCAAGCCTACATCAAAAAGAATAATTTAACGATGACGAAAGATCCTTCTGGGTTTTATTATCAAGTTTTAACTGCAGGAACAGGGGCGCCTTTAGCAAATAAAGATTCAATCTTTTACACTTTATCTATAAAATCGCTTGATGGCACAAGTTATTATAACACGCCAGCATACGGTAATGAAGGCACTTATGTAGGTTATTCTTTTCCTAGTTCTTATAGAGTAGCTTTATTAGGTGTGAATAGAGGTTCTACAGTTCGTGTTATTCTGCCTTCTTATTTAGCTTATGGTAAAAATGGAAATAGTAATGTTCCTTCAAATGAAGTAATTGTATCTGATCTAACTACATATGCTGAAACCAAGCAGTGGGAGATAGATGATAAAAAAATAATTGCTTTTTTAGCTGCTAAGAATTTAACTGCAGTTAAAAACCCTAATAGGGTTTATTATAAAGTTAATCAACTCGGAACGGGAGAAACAGTAGATCTTGCTTCTACAGTAACAATAAAATATACAGGTAGACTTTTAAATGGAACCGTTTTTGATCAAACAACTGGCGATCAAACTTTTGCTACTACGATTGTTGGAGGTGGTTTGATAAAAGGATGGGAAGCATTGCTTGGGATGCAAAAAGGTGCTAAAGTTAGAATATTTATTCCTTCAGATTTAGGATATGGTACTACGGGAAATACAGGGATACCTGCCAATTCAATTCTCGATTTCGATATAGAAATTGTAGACGTAACTAATTAATAGTTAAGAAGATATATAAAGAATAAAAATAGCCCAATTAATTTTGGGCTATTTTTTTTATGTTAACGCTCTTTTGAAAGCCTTAAGGACACGATCCCTTGCAAAGGTATGCTCAACAATGGGTATAGGTTTGATGGCAGATTGATAACTAGGAGCCCATCTGTAGACATATTCCAAGTTTGGATCAAATTTTTTGAGTTGTAATTCAGGATTAAAAACTCTAAAGTATGGAGCTGCATCATTTCCTGACCCACAGGCCCACTGCCAACCACCAACATTGCTTGCCTGCTCATAGTCCAAAAGTTTCTCTGCAAAATAGGCTTCTCCCCATCGCCAATCTATTAATAGATGTTTACACAAAAAACTAGCAACAACCATTCGTACTCGGTTGTGCATAAAGCCAGTTTTGTTGAGTTGGCACATACCCGCATCTACTATTGGATATCCTGTCCTGCCTTCAGACCAAGCTTTGAATTCTTCTTCATTGTTTCTCCACGCTATCTTATCGTAAGCAGGTTTAAAGGCATGGTCAATAATATGAGGGAAATGCCATAAAATCATCATGTAAAATTCTCGCCAAACCAACTCTGAAAGCCATTTGTCGGCCTTGTATGCTAAAGCCTGTTGAACAACCGTTCTTATACTTACGGTGCCAAACCTTAGGTGCAAACCTAGATGTGTTGTAGCATCAATAGCTGGAAAATCCCGCTTTTCATTATACTCATTCAATTTGTCTTCAAAAGATAGAGGAGGAAACGCTTGTGCTGATTCTTCGAAGCCCATTGTAGCCAATGATGGAATTGATAATGCCTTAGTTTGGGATAGGTTATCAAGATATTTTTCAGACGGATATGATTTTATATAAAATTCATTTAGTTTTTTTAACCATTGACGATAATAGGGAGTAAAAACACTATATGGTTTGCCATCAGGCTTGACAACCTCAGTCTTTTCAAAAATTACTTGATCTTTGAAAGTAAATAAGGGGATTTTCTCGCTGCTTAAATATTCAGCTAAACTATCGTCCCTTTTCGTTGCATAAGGTTCGTAATCATGGTTGGTGTAAACAGCTTTTACATGGTATTGATTTAAAACTTCTGGCCATGCCTTTTCAGGGGCATCAAATTTGATCAATAACGAGGAACCTTTTTCCTTTAGTTCTTCATGTATTTTAGCCAACCTTTGATAAATAAAAGTAACCCTTGCATCTTTCTTATTGGGTAATTCATTAAGAATGTTCTTGTCGAATATAAAGAGCACTAATACTTTGTGATCTCCTTTTAATGCATGATAAAGTGCTGCATTATCATGCAATCTTAAATCTCTTCTAAGCCAACAAATACTTAATCCTGTTTTTTCTTCTGTATTGCTCTTTATATCTTTATTTGCCATATTTATGAGTCGAAAGTCTTAATTGTGCCGAGGCTTTTTATAAATGGAATCTAGCGCATCGTCTAAGTTAATATACTCATATTGATAACCTGTATCTAATAATCTCTGTACAATGGTATTGCTGCTCATTAATGGTAAAATGCTCATTTCTCCCAATATTACTTTTAGCACTAATTTTGGAACATTAAATGGCCAAACTGGGCGATTAAGTTTTCTTGCAATGGTTTTTGTTAATAGTTTATTAGTTACAGGAAATGGGGCACAAGCATTGTAAGGGCCAGACATTTTAGCATTCTCAACTGCGGTAACAAATATTTTTACAATATCATCCAGATGTATCCATGGCATCCATTGTTTGCCAGTTCCTAAAGGTGATCCTACGAAATTTTTGATGGGTTTTTCCATTGCGGCTAAGGCGCCATCTTTTTGACTCAAAATTAGCCCAATTCTGATTTTTACAACTCTTATGCCCATTTTTAGGCCTTCGTCTGCCGCCTTTTCCCATTGCACACAGCAAGCTGATAAAAAATCTTTACCACTTGGGCTTTCCTCTGTTAAAATTTCATCAGCTCGATCACCGTAATATCCAACAGCAGATGCTGAAATGAAGGTATCTATATTGGCTTTTGTTTCTCTCATACTGTTGTATAAAAGCTGAGTGGATAACACCCTACTATCGATAATTTCTTTTTTACGTTCTGGCGTCCATTTTTTATCCGCAATGCCTTCCCCCGCCAAATGGATAATGGTATTAATGCCACTTAATGCATTTAAGTCAATAGTTTGCTTGTAAACATCCCAAATATAGACTTCTACACCTTCTATGTGATTTGGCTTTCTTGACAAGATAGCTATTTGATACCCTTTTGCTTGTAATTTGGGGATCAGTTGGTTGCCGATTAATCCGGTAGCTCCGGTAATGAGAATTTTCTTAGGCATAGCTATTAAACTTAAAAAATGACATAATGGTTTAGGAAAGATATGTTTTTTTAAAAGAAAGCGGAGAGGACAATATCAATATTTAAGTAATGTTATTGTATTTATATTGGGTTTGGATAATTATATATTTATCAAATTATTAATGTAATCGGCGATTGACGGTTGAATTCAAATTTCTTCACAAGTGTTATACGTATGTAAAAAATCGGCTATTTGAATGGGTTATTGCTACAAAATGTGCAAATTGCAAACTAATATAAAGGGCTACGGATATGAGCAAAAAGATTTTGGTTTGGTTTAGAAATGACCTGCGTTTGCATGATAATGAAATGCTGGTTGAAGCCATTGCCAAAGCTGATGAGATTTTGCCTGTTTATTTTTTTGACCCAAGACATTTCGAAGAAACTCGGTATCACAGTCTGAAAACTGGGGCTATTAGAGGAAAATTTTTATTAGAAAGCGTCGCCGCACTTCGGTATTCATTTCAACAATTAGGTGGAGATATTCTCATCGTTAAAGGGAGGCCTGAGGATTTTTTACCTCAATTGGTTAACACGTACGAATTAACAGAAGTTTACCATCATCGCGAGGTTGCGAGTGAAGAAACGGCTGTTTCCACTAGGGTTGAAGATTTGTTATGGAAGCAAAAGGTCAATCTTAAGCATTTCATTGGGCACACACTTTATAATAAAGAAGATCTACCATTTCCCATTAAGGATATTCCTGATGTTTTTACTCAATTTAAGAAAAAAACAGAAAGAGATGCGATTGTTAAACCGTGTTTTTTAACACCAGAGGAAATTAGCTTTGTAAGTGTAACAGAATGGGGAGGATTACCAACATTAAGCGAACTTGCAGTAAATGAAAGCGGAATGATCTTAACGGTAGAATCTAAGTTTAAAGGGGGTGAACAGGAGGCATTTAATCATTTACATGATTTTTTACATACAGGAGAAGGGATGGCACTAGCTAATGCTTCACTAAAAAAGAATGAAATAGTCTCTAAACTGTCACCTTGGTTAGCTTTAGGATGCTTATCGCCTAGGGAAGTGTATTGGAAGATGAAGGAAGCTGAGGCCAATTATGGGTTAAAACCTTATTTTAATCAAATTGTTGTTGGCTTGTTATGGCGTGATTATTATAGGTTTATGTTCAAAAAATATGGTAATACCTTTTTTAAACCTGAAGGTTTTACAACCCAATTAAGAGTGGTTTCTTTCCAGGAAAATGAGCAGTTGCATGCTTGGAAAACAGCAAGTACAGGTCATTACTTGGTCGATGCCATGATGACTGAGCTTAATACAACAGGCTATATAAATAATGCTGCTAGACAGTTGGTTGCGACTTATCTAATTTATGAACTAAAGGTAGACTGGATAATGGGTGCAGCTCATTTTGAAGAAAAATTACTCGATTACAGTCCTGCAAGTAACTGGGGTAATTGGGCTAATGTAGCTGGTGTTGGGAATGACCTTCGGTTAACTGCAAGTTTTGATTTTGAAAAGCAAATCAAAGTTGTTGACCCCAAAGGAACATATGCTCAGGCAGTTAGAGCCTAAACTTGTTTTGTCAAAAAAAACCTTTTAATTTCATTTAATTGTGAAGTTTATTGCCTTTTTTTAAGGTAAAATTCTAATTTTGCAATACTTATCGAAACTCAAATAAAATGGATAACTTATCTTATCTCAACGGCGCCAACGCCGAATATATCGAATCCTTATACCAAAGCTATAAAGAAGACCCGAACGCTGTTGAATTTGGATGGCAGAAATTTTTCGAAGGCTTTGATTTTGGAAGGGGTGCTGATGCGAGCGATGTCGTAGCAGAGGCTCCTGAACATTTCTTAAAAGAAATCAATGTGCTCAATCTGATTAATGGGTACCGTCAACGTGGACATTTGTTTACCAAAACAAATCCGGTACGTGAAAGACGTAAACATACGCCGACATTGTCATTAGAAAACTTCGGACTATCAGCAGCAGATCTTAATACCGTATTTAATTCTGCTATTGAAACTGGACTTAGAGCACCAGCTAAATTAAGTGATCTTGTAGCTTTTCTAGAACAAACTTATTGTCTTTCTATAGGTGCTGAATACAAATACGTTCGCACGCCAGAAATTTTAAAGTGGTTAGAAGACAAAATGGAAACTGAGCGCAATACGCCTAATTTTTCCATTGATGAGAAAAAAAGAATTCTTACCAAACTGAATGAAGCGGTAAGTTTTGAAAATTTCTTAGGCACCAAATTTTTAGGTCAAAAACGTTTCTCTTTAGAGGGGGCAGAGGCATTAATTCCAGCTTTGGATTCTGTAATTGAAAAAGGTGCTCAACTTGGTATTGAAGAGTTTGTAATTGGGATGGCTCACCGTGGTCGTTTAAATGTGTTGGCTAACATTATGCAAAAAACCTACAAAGATATTTTTGCAGAGTTTGAAGGTAAGGGCTATAGTGCTGAGTCTCCCTTTGGTGGAGATGTAAAATACCACTTAGGATATTCTACGGACGTAACTACTAACGCAGGGAAAAATGTTCACTTAAGTTTATGCCCTAATCCATCTCACTTAGAAACAGTGAATGGTGTGGTTGAAGGAATGTCTCGTTCTAAAATTGATTTTAAATATGGAGGTGACAATAGTCGTTTAGCTCCTATTTTAATTCATGGAGATGCTTCGGTTGCCGGTCAGGGAATTGTATACGAAGTAATCCAGATGGCTGGTTTGGAAGGCTATAAAACAGGTGGAACGATCCACTTGGTGATCAACAACCAGATCGGTTTTACTACAAATTATAAAGATGCACGCTCAAGTACTTATTGTACTGATATTGCCAAAGTAACTTTGTCTCCTGTATTCCACGTTAATGGTGATGATGTAGAGGCTTTGGTTTATGCCATTAATATGGCTATGGAATATCGTCAGAAATATAGAAATGACGTGTTTATTGATATTCTTTGCTATCGTAGATTTGGACACAATGAGGCAGATGAGCCGAAATTTACACAGCCTTTATTGTACAAAGCAATTGAAAAACATGCTAATCCTCGTGATATCTATATTGATAAGTTAACTAAAACTGGTCAGTTGGAAGCGGGCTTGGCTAAAGAAATGGAAAAGGAATTTAAGGGCCTTTTACAAGAAAGATTAAATGAGGCTAAAGAGCTAACATCAACTTATAGTGACGTTAAATTTGGTGGAGCCTGGGCAGACATGCGTTTAGCTACTGCTAAAGATTTTGATGTTTCTCCTGACACTTCCGTAAAAAAAGAAACATTATTGGAAGTAGCAAAACGGATATCTACTCTGCCAAAAGATAAAAAGTTCTTCAAAAAGATCGAAAAACTGTTTGATGAGCGCAATAAAATGGCTACAACTACTCATGTGTTTGATTGGGCAATGGGCGAGCAATTGGCTTATGGTACTTTATTGTCTGAAGGAAAAAGAGTACGTTTAAGTGGTCAGGATGTTAAAAGGGGAACTTTTTCTCATCGTCATGCAGTACTAACACTTGAAGATTCAGAAGAGGAATATACTCCACTATCGAATATTTCGGATCAGCAGGCACCATTTGATATCTTCAATTCGCATTTATCTGAATATGGCGTTTTAGGATTTGAATATGGATATGCAATGGCAAACCCTAATGCTTTAACTATATGGGAAGCACAATTTGGAGATTTCTTTAATGGGGCTCAAATTGTAGTTGATCAATATATTGCAAGTGCAGAAACAAAATGGCAGAGGGAGAATGGTTTGGTAATGTTATTGCCTCATGGTTACGAAGGCCAGGGACCAGAACACTCATCAGCACGTATTGAACGTTTCATGGAGCTTTGTGCTGACTATAATATGCAGGTGACGAATTGTACAACACCAGCGAATTTTTTCCATGCGATCCGTCGTCAATTTAAAAGGGATTTCCGTAAACCATTAGTGGTATTTAGCCCTAAAAGTTTATTGCGCCATCCACTTTGTGTAAGCCCTTTGGCTGATTTTACTGATGGCAAATTCAAAGAAGTAATAGATGATGAAAACGTTAAAGCTGCCAACGTAAAGAGAGTTGTTTTTTGTAGCGGTAAAATCTACTATGATTTATTAGAAACCCAAAAAGCCAATGAAAAAGGCGATGTTGCCTTAGTTCGCGTTGAACAATTATATCCTACTCCAGTTGCTCAAATGGAAACTGTTTATAAGCGTTATAAAAATGCAAAAGATGCAGTTTGGGTGCAAGAAGAACCTGAAAATATGGGTGCATGGCCTTACTTGCTGCGTAAATTGAGAAAAACTTCGTTTAGCCAAATGGATGTAATTTCTAGAAAAGAAAGCAGCAGTACAGCAACAGGCTATGCTAAACAACATACCAATCAGCAGGCCTATATTGTATCAACAGCTTTCGAAGTTCCGGTAACTGAGAAGGTAAAAGAGATTGTCACAAAAGCCACAAAAAAATTAGTTAATATAGATTAAAGAGATTTGAGAAATGGGTATGAGATTTGAACAGGTTGTGTAACTTGCAACAATCAAAATTAAGCCATTTCAACTTTACAACATACACTTAAATTATGAGTTTAGAAATAAAAGTTCCGCCAGTAGGTGAATCGATTACAGAAGTAGTTTTATCACGTTGGGTAAAAAACGACGGTGATTTTGTTGAAATGGATGAGATCATTGCCGAATTAGAATCGGATAAAGCGACATTTGAACTAACAGCTGAAAAAGCAGGAACTTTAAAAATCGTAGCTAGTGAAGGTGATACTTTGGCAATTGGTGCAGTGGTATGTTCAATTGAAGAAGGTGGAGCCGCAGCTGCTCCAAAAGCAGAAAGCCCGAAAGCTGAAGTTGTAGCTGATAAAACAAGTGCACCAGTTGCAGAAAAATCAGGTGATAGTTATGCGACCGGAACTCCTTCTCCATCTGCTGCTAAAATTTTAGCAGAGAAGGGCGTAGAAGCGACTGCGGTTAAAGGAACTGGTGTTGATGGTAGAATAACAAAAGAAGATGCACAGAAAGCCGAAAAGGCTGAAGCTCCTAAGGCAAAAGCTGAGGCGCCAAAAGCACAAACAATAGCTCCAGTTGCTGGTTCAAGAGGCGAACGTAGAGAGAGAATGTCTCCATTGCGTAAAACTGTAGCAAAACGTTTGGTAACTGTGAAAAATGAAACGGCCATGTTAACTACTTTTAATGAAGTAAACATGAAACCGATAATGGATCTAAGGGCAAAATACAAAGATCAATTTAAAGAAAAATTTGGGGTAGGTTTAGGCTTCATGAGTTTCTTCACCAAAGCCGTTTGTGAAGCAGCTAAAGATTTTCCGGCAGTTAATGCACGTATAGAAGGTGAAGAAGTTGTTTATAATGATTTTGTTGATGTTTCAATCGCAGTTTCTGCACCTAAAGGATTGGTTGTGCCGATTATCAGAAATGCAGAAAGCATGAGCTTAGCACAGATCGAAAAAACAGTAATCGAATTGGCTACCAAAGCTAGAGACAGCAAATTAACAATAGAAGAAATGACTGGTGGTACATTTACAATTACCAATGGTGGTGTATTTGGATCAATGATGTCTACCCCAATCATCAATGCACCACAATCTGCGATATTAGGTATGCACAATATCATTGAACGCCCTATTGCAGAAAACAAAGAAGTAGTGATTCGTCCAATGATGTATATTGCACTTTCTTATGACCACAGAATTATTGATGGACGTGAGTCTGTTGGTTTCTTGGTTCGTGTTAAACAATTATTAGAAGATCCAGCAAGATTATTGTTAGGTATTTAATTCTAATCATATAAATGGAGTGCCTTATTGTACAAACAATAAGGCACTTTTTTTGGATAGTTCTATCGTGTTAAATCTATGTTACTCATGGTTTCCACATTTAAGAAGCATTAAATTCATGAAAAAACTTATTTTAATAATTTTCCTTACCATTGCGACTTTCACTGTATTCGGACAAACGCAGAATCAAACTTCTGGTTGGTTTATGTTGCTAAACAGCACAAAGTTTAGCGACAAATGGGGAATGCATTTGGATGTTCAATTACGTTCGGCTGATCAGTTAGATTATCTCCGGAATGTGCTTATAAGACCAGGGTTAACTTATTATATCAATAATAAAAGCAATGTTACTGTCGGTTATCTTTTGAATACTACTAAAACCGAAGTGCTTGGTTCGGCTGATATAGATCTAGTAGAAAATCGAATTTGGGAGCAATATATTTTAACGCATAAAATAGGTAGCATATTTACAACACATCGGTTTCGATTAGAACAAAGGTTTATAGAGCAGAACAATGGAAGTGAAGTCTTTTCACAACGCTTTCGTTACTTTTTCAGATTGATCCAGCCATTAAAAAAACAAACTGAGACTTTTAGTAAAGGTGCATTTTTGGCTTTGCAGAATGAGCTGTTTTTTAATGTACAACATAAAGATCAACTGAGTGGTAATTTTTTTGATCAGAATAGAGCCTATCTGGCATTAGGTTATCGTTTTTCAAAAAAGGTAGATATTGAAGCTGGGTATTTAAACCAAGCGATAAATGGAGCTAATAATTATACCTTAAATAATGTTATTCAACTGGCCTTGTATACCAGATTTTAAGAGATTAAACATCCGCTTGTAAAAACATTCTGAAGATAGCTGTCATGCTTTATATTTGAGTAGATTGCGTATTTAACGCAGGTTGATGCGTAAAATACTTAATCATGAAAAAATCTTCTATTCTCGTTTTTGCTTTACTATTTGGTAGGAGAGTAAGTGCACAAGAAATATTTACTCAACCGGCTTCCCAAGCAAAAATTGGTAAAAGCTTTTTCTCAAATGAAAATAAAAGAAACTTCTCTCATAAAGGGGACTGGTTTATACATTGGGGATATAATTTTTCTTGGTATGACACTAGTGATATCAGTTTTAAGGGCCCAGGTTATAATTTTACCCTAAAGGATGTTGTAGCCCATAATCGGCCCTCTAAGCTTTCACTAGATTATATAAATCCGCTACAGATTACTACTCCACAATTCAATTTTCGTTTTGGTTATTTCTTTAAGGATAATTATAGCATTTCATTAGGATGGGACCATATGAAATATGTAATGGATATTCCACAAACCGTAAAAGTGGATGGTTATATCAACCCAACTATTTCGGAGCCCGGAATATCTACTGGAAGTTATGCTGGTACTTATAATGATACACCATTAAATGTTAAAGACGATATGTTGAGTTTTGAACATACAGATGGACTTAATTATGTGAGTACTGAATTGGAAAGGTATGATGATATTTGGGTAGCACACTCACAGAAAAACATGTTGACGTTTGAAAGTGGGATAGGTATTGGTTTTGTTATTCCACGGACCGATGCCCATCTGTTCGGTGTTGGACAAAATAATTTCTGGAACTTTGCGGGCTATGGAATTTCGGCAAAGGCCGGGTTAAAGTTTAATTTTATCAAAAGGTTTTATATCCAGAACACTACAAAAATAGGATATATGGATCTGCCAAAAATACATACTACTGGAAGAAATAAGCTAGATGGGGCAAGTCAAACAATTAGATATACAGAGAATTTTACGGCTTTAGGCTATCAATTTTAATATGGGTTAATAAATCAGCTTAAATTTTTGAAGCTTAAAAAACCAATAAACATTAAACCACTGAGTAAAATTATAAAGTAAAGAAATCTATCAATATCCTTAATTGTTTTTCCATGTTTCAATGCTATTGTTTGAATTGGACTTAAGGCCAAAATTGATATTGAAATCAAAAACATAAATGCGAATGCAAATAGTGGTCCATTTGCAAATGAAAATGACCCATCTTTTGGAGAAAAAATATTACTTATAAAATCAGGTAATAGCAGCGCATTCCATATGACCACGACTGCTATCGCAAATGATTTGTTAAGAGGAAAGCTTCCGCTTTTTTGTAGTTCAATGATCTCTTGATTATAAATGATCTTATTATTTTTAGGGTCATCCAGAAAACAATTTTTTGATTGTAATTTTCAACGCTGTGAATAATCTTGATCCCGTTTTTAAAAGGAGATGCTCCACTATACGGTACGATTGAGATGATATCCATTGGTTGGAAAATAAAATTCCCTAATAGATAGGTATTTAACTCTAACCTATTTGAGGTAACATTTAATTTTGCAAAGGGCCAAGTTGCATTTGCCCATCCAATATGAGCTCCTCCATTTAGGACGATATTTTCTGTTATTTCCATAAATATAATCTTATAATATGATGAAGTTACCTTTATAAAGTGACAAACTAAGATACATTTATAACCTTTAAGGAACAAAAAAAGCTCCTCGAAATCATCAAGGAGCTTAGCTTTTTGTGTGTGTTAAAAGCGTTTATATTTTTCTAACTCTTCCTGAGCCAAGTACTGTCTTTTCAACCGATGCATTGCCGCTATAGTTTACACTACCCGAACCGCTAATTACTGCATTGATACTATTGTCTGCATGGATATAAATAGATCCTGAGCCACTGATTGCTGTGCTGAGGCTCCCTACTGATAGCCCTTTCTTAGTAAGGCTTCCAGAGCCACTAATTTTAATAGAAGCATTGTTAGCACTGCCTGAAATATTGAGGTTGCCTGAGCCGCTTATTCCGCCTGAGAAACTGTCAACATCGATACTAGCATTAATTGATCCAGAACCACTCAATATTGTACTTAGTGAATGCTCTTTCAGGGTACCAATAACAGTAATGCTTCCATCGCCACTCATGGTGATACTTTTAAGCGTTTTGGCAGAAACGCGTGCGATAATCTTTTTGTCCTGATATTTTCTTGCCCAGCTTGTCCAACTAGTTTGTGGTCTAATGATTAAACTATTCCCTACAACTTCAGTAACTAGCGTAGCAATTACATCTGCATCACCTTCAAAACGCAAACTTTCCGTATTTCCCATGGTCACGATTACCGTAATTGGACCGCCAGCTACTAACGAACTAAAGTCTTTTACATCTCTATCTTCTTTCTTGAATTTAGAAAGACCAATTACAATGGGATATGCCGCCGAAACAGGCAAAAAACTCATTGCTGCAAGAACTAATATTAAGCTAAATGATAAAAATAATTTCTTCATTGTTTTAATCTTTTCTTATAAGACGATGGTTAGCTCCGAAAAGTTGCATAGATGTTAAAATAATTATCCAAGTGAAATAGTTAATCAGCCTTTTTTCGCAAAAACGTAAAATCCAGGGTTTATTTTAAAGTTATCCATTGTTACCGAAGAATCTACTTTTATGGTCTTCCAGTTGTTGGTTGGGCTGATCAAGCTAAAACTATCGGCCTTTAATGAAACACTAACTGGCATATCGAAATCTTTTACATCGGTAATCCAATGGTAAGACAGCATATTGTTCTCAATTTTATATTCCAATACCGGTATTTTAGCATACCTAAGGTATTGATCAAATACTTTGGACAGTTTTAATCCGCTTTGTTTAATGATATAAGCCTCAACATCTGCAGACGTTGTGGTTTTATGATAGAATGTTGAATTGATCCCCCTTAAAATTTGTCTGAACTTTTCATCATTGTTGATCAACTGTCTAATGGTATGGATCATATTTGCACCTTTTGGATACATGTCGCCACTCCCTTCCTTATTTACATTGTAAGGGCCGATAATTGGAGTTCTGTTACCAATGCCATTTCTTAATCCTATTAAATAGGCCTCGCCTGCTTTTTTACCCTGGGTTGATTCTGTAAATAATACCTCGCTATAGGTAGTAAAACCTTCGTGTACCCACATGTCTGCAATGTCTTTTGTGGTCACATTATTAGCGAACCATTCATGCCCACTTTCATGAACTGTAATGTAATCCCATTTCATGCCATATCCTGTGCCAGACATATCCATACCTAGATAGCCCTTTTTAAATTGGTTACCATAAGCAACGGCACTTTGATGTTCCATGCCCAAATGTGGTGCTTGTACCAGTTTGTAACCATCTTTGTACCATGGGTAGGGCCCGAACCAGTGTTCAAATGCTTCTATCATCGGTTTTACATCTGCATCCCAATGTGGGCGGGCTTTGGCACTGTCTTCCCTTAACGACCAAAAATCTAATGTCAATGGGCCTTTTTCTCCATTATAAGTATCAGTCCAGTGTGCATATTTGCCAATGTAGAATGAAACGGTATAGTTGTTTATAGGGTTTGCAACAAACCAATTGTGCTTTCTATAACCATCGGGCTGATCTTCAATACTACGCAAGCGGCCATTTGATACTTCATCTAAATCCTTTGGTACAGAGATACTGATCAACATGCTGTCTACCTCGTCACTTTGGTGGTCTTTATTGGGCCACCATACACTTGCCCCCAAACCTTGGCAGGCTACAGAAATAAATGGGTTTCCACTTTTATCCTTTTTAAAGATAAAACCTCCGTCCCATGGTGGTCTTTTTGCAATCGGCGGATTGCCAGCATAGCATACCGTAAATCTATCTTTACTACCTTTTTTAATTGTTTTAGGAAAAGTGACAAATACCGCATTGGCTTCCCTTGTATAAGGTATCTCATTCCCTTTGTAAAGTACCTTCTGGATTTTTAGGTTGTCGAAAAGATCGAACTGTAACTTGGTAAAGTCTTGCGTTGCTGTAAAGGCAAATTCATTACTGCCACTTACAGATTTATCGTCAATGTTTATTTTTACATCGAGGTGGTAGTAATTGATATCGTAACAAGTACGTAGGGGCGTAAGCATTCCCCTCAATGAGTCTGCACGCGTAAATTTGTCTTTATTTGCCATCAGCTGTGCTTTTGAATTCATATTTAGCAATAACAACGTGAGGATTGGAAAGAATAGTTTTTTCATTTTATGCTAGGGTTTTAGAACGTTAATGGTAATGGATGAACTGTTAAAAGTATCATGATAAATTTTATGGGTCGCTTTTTGAAAATCCTGCGGTTCTGCCTGATAGATGTCCATAAATTTTTGTGGATTTCTATCGGCCAAAGGAAACCAGGAGTTTTGGATCTGGATCATTATTCTATGTCCTTTTTTAAAGGTATGTGCAACATCAGGTAATGGATAGTTGACCTTTGTGATTGCACCTGGAATAAAGGGCTCTGGGTTTTCGAAACTATTACGATACTTTCCTCTCATAATTTCAGCACGAACAAGCATCTCGTAACCACCCATCATAATGTTTTTAGGATTTGGACTTGGGTTAGGGGCATATTCCGGATAAACATCAATCAACTTCACAACATAATCTGCATCGGTTCCAGTGGTTGATACCACTAGGTTTGCAAGTACTGGCCCTGTTATGGTGATATCTTCTGTTAAAGTATCTGTCTGATATGTTTTTACGTCTGGTCTTCTAGCGGCAAAACGTTGATCATCAATCATGTATTCTCTAGTTCGATTTGCTTGGACACCTTCCTGATAAGGAACGGGATTTGCCGGATCACTTACATATTCATCCCAGCTATCTGTTCTTTCCACCTTGCTAAAGGACAATTTGCCGTTTGGATGCAGGTATAAGTTTTTACTTTCAGTAGCTGTTGGAGGCCAAGTATTAAATTTTTTCCATTCGTTGCTACCTGTGATAAAGATATTGGCCTCAGCGGGATTGAAACTTCCTTCTCCTTTTAAATAATATTTGAAAAATGGGAGTTCAAAATTTTCTTGATAGTAGGTGCTTGTAGGTTGTCCAAATTGAATATCACCGAAACTGCTGCCATTACTTCTCACCCAGCCGCCATGATACCATGGGCCAGCTACCAAAATGTTGTTTGCTCCCGGATTTTGTTTTTCAATAGCTTTGTAAGTCTCGAAGGTTCCATAGGCATCTTCAGCATCAAAGAACCCACCAACCACCATCACCGCTGGTTTAACATTGGTTAGATGAGGCAAAATTTGTCTTGCTTTCCAAAACGTATCCAAGTTGGCATGTTTAGTTAAGTCATTCCAAAATTTGATGCTGTCAGCAAAATATTTATCCTTTAAGTTTTTAATTGAGCCAGCTTCAAGATAGAAACGATAATTATCCTGAATTGGAAACTTTAGACCTTTTGGTGCTTTATCTGGTGTAATTGGCTTAGGGCGAGGAACACCAAAGCTGCTCATGAATTTAAAGGCATCCATTAAAAACAGGGCGCCACGGTGATGAAAATCATCTCCCATAAACCAATCTGTTACCGGTGCCTGTGGCGAAACAGCCTTTAAAGCAGGGTGTGCATTTGGTAATGATGTAGTAGAATAAAACCCAGGATAGGATATGCCAGCAATTCCAGCTTTTCCATTATTGTTCTTAATATTTTTAACCAGCCAGTCGATGGTATCATAGGTATCTGTACTCTCGTCAATTGCAGTTTTGCCTTTTTTTGTGGTTTGAGGTCTCACATCTTCAAAAGTACCTTCGCTCATCCATCGTCCCCTCACATCTTGATATACAAAGATGAAACCTTCTTTCATTAAGGCTGGGAAAGTACCAAGGCTCAACTTGTATTTATCTTCGCCATAGGGCGAAACAGTATAGGGGGTACGCGTAATTAAAAATGGATATTTCTTGCTTTGATCTTTTGGGATATAAATTGCCGTAAATAACTTCACCCCATCACGCATTGCAATCTGTCGCTCAATTTTGGTGTAATGGTTTCTTACATAAGCAGAGTCCGTTTCCTGTGCATAGAGATTTATGCTCGATAAAATTAAAATGCAGAAAAATAGTGCGAGTTTTAAGGAGTTTGTCATATGGTTTTTATTTAGCCTTAAAGATAAGGAAAATGATAATCTTGTGTCAAATATTTGGGTTAAGTATCAATATTGTGAGATTATGGATGTTTACAATTAACTGATTGATTAATCTCTTAATTGGTTAATTAACACCTTTACAAACTTCCAACTTTACAATCCATTACGTACCTTTGCAGCATAAATTCTTGAAAATATGCAATACGATGTAGTTGTTATTGGCTCGGGTCCGGGCGGTTATGTAAGTGCCATTCGATGTGCACAATTAGGCTTGAAAACAGCAGTAGTTGAAAAATATAAAACCTTTGGTGGTACCTGCCTTAACGTTGGCTGTATTCCATCTAAAGCATTATTGGATTCTTCAGAGCATTTTCACAATGCAGCTCATACTTTTACAACTCATGGTATTAACCTTAAAGATTTAAAGGTTGATATGAAACAGATGATTGCTAGAAAGAACGATGTTGTAGCACAAAATACAGCTGGGATTACTTACCTTTTTAAGAAGAATAAAATCGATTCATTTGAAGGTTTAGGTTCATTTGTAGATAAAAACACCATCTTGGTTACCAAAACTGATGGTACTACCGAAACCATAGCTGCTAAAAATGTAATCATTGCAACGGGGTCAAAACCAACAGCATTGCCATTCTTGCCAATTGATAAAAAAAGGATCATTACCTCTACAGAAGCCTTAAATATTACCGAAGTTCCTAAAACGATGATCGTTATTGGAGGTGGTGTAATTGGCTTAGAACTGGGCTCTGTTTATGCTCGTTTAGGTACTAAGGTATCTGTAATTGAGTTTATGACATCTATTATTGCTACAATGGACGGAGGATTAGGTAAAGAACTACAACGTGTACTAAAAAAATCTCTTGGAATGGAGTTTTTTATGGGACATAAGGTTACAGGAGCAACCACCAAAGGTAAAACCGTTACTGTTACTGCCGATAATGCCAAAGGAGAAGCAGTTTCATTTGAAGCTGATTACTGTATCGTAGCAGTAGGTAGAACAGCTTATAGCGAAGGTCTAGGACTTGATAAAATCGGTATTACATTAGAAGAAAGAGGTAAAAAGATCCCTGTTGATGCACATTTGGAGACTTCGGTTAAAGGTGTGTACGCTATCGGTGATGTGATTACTGGAGCAATGTTGGCACATAAAGCCGAAGATGAAGGTGTATTTGTTGCTGAAACAATTGCTGGACAAAAACCACATATCAACTATAACCTAATCCCTGGAGTAGTTTATACTTGGCCTGAAGTTGCATCTGTTGGTTATACCGAAGAACAATTGAAAGAACAGGGTAAAAAATATAAAGCCGGATCATTTCCATTTAAAGCAAGTGGAAGAGCAAAAGCAAGTATGGATACCGACGGTTTTGTAAAGGTTTTGGCTGATGAAGCTACCGATGAGATTTTAGGCGTTCATATGATTGGTCCAAGAGCTGCTGATATGATTGCAGAAGCGGTTGTAGCTATGGAATTCCGTGCTTCAGCAGAAGATATTGCTAGAATTTGCCATGCCCACCCAACTTATACCGAAGCATTAAAAGAAGCTGCGATGGCTGCTACAGAAAATAGAGCTATACACATCTAAGAGATGGAAGATGTATGATGGGAGATGGAGGATTTGATTAAGGCATCTTAAGACTTTGATAAAAGCCAGCATATTTTTGTTGGCTTTTTTGGTTAACAAAGCTTCGTTCATTTAGTCAACACAATGACATTTCATGTTTTTTTAAAGATTGGATCATAACAGATGCTTATTTTTAAAGCAATGAGAAAAATCTTTATTGTTCCTTTTGTTTTGCTGTTTTTATCAGCCTGCGTCCCACTAAGATCTATGCGTTATCTGCTTCCTGATTTAAAGGATAGTGCGAAGTTTGAAAACGTGGTAATTAAAAAATCAACAGTACCTTTTCGTTTTATCAATGACTACCCTAACGGGAAATATCAATCGCTAAAAACCAGGATCGATACCTCCTTGCGTGATACAAAAACAAGTGTGTTTATCGTGATCAAAAATGATAGCATTATTTATCAATATCTTTCTCCAGAAACAAGTTTGGCCGCTAAACAGCCTAGTTTTTCTATGGCCAAATCTTTTGTAGGGACTTTAGTGGGGATGGCCGTAGATCGTGGGCAGATCAGGTCGACAAATGAATTGGTCATTAAATACCTGCCTGAACTTGAAAAGAATGATAAACGTTTTGCTCGCTTAACCATACAGCATGTTTTAGATATGCGAAGTGGTTTTGATTTTAAGGAACGGGCATTTAATCCTTTTTCAAAGATTGTACGTAGCTATTATGGTGCTGATCTGGAAAAAATGGTAGGTAAATTAAAAATGAAACATGAGCCAAATACTGTTTTTGAATACCAAAGCATAAATACACAGGTATTAGCCATGATACTTGAGAAAGCTACCGGTAAAAAACTAGATGTTTTATTAAGGGAAAATTTATGGGAGCCATTAGGTGCAGAAAGTGACGCCTTATGGAGTTTGGATGATCAGGATCACATCAAAGCCTTTTGCTGTATCAATGCCACTGCGTTGGATTTTGCGAAACTGGGAAGACTTTACCTAAAAAAAGGCAATTGGCAGGGCAAACAACTCATCTCTAAGCAATGGATAGATGATACAACTAATCCTGATACCCTAACTAGAAAACGCTATAAAAACCAATTTTGGGCCTGTAGGGATTTTAAATATTTCACTGATTCCTTAAGTGCAGTTAATCACCTTAAAAAGGATAAATTGGATTATCCCGTGGAGAAGGGGCCTGATGGGAGATATTTTTATGCCAAGAAAGTCTATGATTTTAAGGCACAGGGAATGTTTAACCAGTCTGTATATGTCAACCCTCAGAATAAGGTGATTATTGTTCGTTTAGGTGGACGCCAGAAGAAGATAAACTTCCATAGTTTTGTACAGGAGGTAGGCAGGTCTATTGATTGAGTTGCGAGTTAAAGGTTATCAGTTACGGGGTTGGGCGCATACAGACCACGGATTTTTAGCCACAGATTCTGTGTTAACCTACAAATATTTTTTTCGTTTCGATCCCTCACTTGCTGGACAGGCTCTACGCTATGAAGGACAAATGGTTATGCCACCACAAAGGGCACGAAGCTGGGCTTTAAGTTTTTTTACCACATAGTCACATAGAAAACATAGGTTTTTGTTTCTAGTATAATGGTTAGTTTGCCACAGATGTACAGATTTCTTGTTTGCAGGTGGCTAGGTTTACCACCAAGGATACAAAGGGAATGACTTTATAAAAATGCAGCAGTACGATTTCTGTACTGCTGCAATTGAAAAACTAAGCCATTGTTGCTACTTCAACGGTTTCGTTGCCTGGGACATCACTAACGGTCACTTCGACCTTTGTTCCGGTTAGCGGTGTATTTGCGACTGTTGCAACATAAGTCCAGTCTAGTCCGTTGTCATCAAGTGTGGCGAATCCTTTTTCTATTAGGATATCGTTAGCTTTTAAAATACGGACCCTAACTGAGGCTACTTTGAAATCGTCAACTGCTCGGATTGAGATCAAGCTTCCGACTGTGCCATTGTAAGCATCTAGGTTAATTCGCTTGATCTGGGGAGCAGTTAGACAATCTTTTAATGCCATGCTATAAGCGCTTTGACCTGATTTTGCCTTGGCAAGATATCTCGGTCTGTGGATTGGATCTTGCGAGAATATTTTCGCCATATAGGCAGCATTCTGAAATCTATAACGAAAAGCTTCCTGAGCTGGAGTTAAGGGCTTTTTACCTCTTGGTTTTGCACGGTTTGCGATTACAGTTTCTCCGTTGCTTAATTGACGGAAAACTAGTGTTTTTCCGATTTTGCCGCTAGCACCCTGCATCACGACATTTTGAATTGATTTTGCCATTGTTGTAATTTTTTAAATGTTAAATAAATCTGTGAATTACAGTAAGGCTCCGGAGCGATCTGTTGAACAAATATTGTCTGTTTTTATAAATAAAGAAGAATGATGGCCGAATTTGGCCGAAATTGGCTGGATTTGGCCGGATTGATGGTCATAGATTAAGCATATTGACGGTGTAGATTGAGATTTTTGGGATACGAAATCCTAACTATAGAAAAAGAGATGTAGGTAAATGGTAGGTATATGGTAGGTAAATGGAAGATGTATGGTGGAAGATGTGTGATTGGAAGATGGAAGGGTTGGAAAGTTGAAGGGTTAAAAGGTTCGAAGGTTGAAGGGTTGTGCCAAAGGCATCCCTCTGGGAGAAAGTTTTGGGGATGAGCTTAAGGTAGTATCGCTATCTAAATGTAAATTATTGCTAAAAACAGGTACTGATACATTTTAAAACGCTGTGCTACTCGTTTTTCATTTCAAATTTATCGAAATTTGCAGCGCTCATCGGATCAATCGGAATCAATCATGTCAGAGATACTTACTTCAACAGCGCCAACGAACTCTTCAGTAAACAAATACAGTAGAAAAAGGGTGAGATTGGCCGTTTCCTTATTTTATTTCGGACAGGGAGTTTGTTTTGCGTCATGGGCAAGCAGGATACCAGATCTAAAAGCGTTGATGAACCTTTCGGATGCAGAGTTGGGAAGTATCCTCCTGGCTTTACCATTGGGGCAATTATTGACCATGCCTGTTTCTGGTCGGCTGACAACCATTTTTGGCAGTAGAAGAATGTTAACGATAGGCGGTCCTTTGTATGCTTTGGGTTTAACAGGTTTGGCTTTGGCTACTGCAGGTTGGCAATTGGCATTCTTTTTATTTTTGTTCGGTATTGCTGGAAACATCTGCAACATTGCTCTAAACACACAGGGAGTTGCTGCAGAAGGTTATTATGGTAAACCTATTATGACATCTTTCCACGGTGCATGGAGCATTGGTGGTTTCTCAGGGGCATTGATTGGCTTGTTGATGGTTAATTTGCATCTTACACCATTCGTCCATTTCTGTATTATAGCGGCTGTTGTTTGGCTACATATTAGCATTAACTATCGATATTTAATTGGCGGTCAAAAACCGGCATCAGAAAAGAAACCTAGCTTTTTTACTAAGCCTCAGGGCGTACTTGTACAATTGGGCATCATTGGTTTTTGTAGTATGGCGACTGAAGGAGCCATGTTCGATTGGAGTGGTGTTTACTTTAAAGAAATTGTAAAAGTACCAAATACACTGGTTATTTTGGGCTATGCATCTTTTATGATCATGATGGCAAGTGGTCGTTTTGTTGGTGATAAAATTATTAGTCGTTATGGAAGGAAAAGATCGTTACAAGTTAGTGGTGTGATTATTTCTACAGGAATGTTCATCTCTGTTATTTTTCCATATCTCGTGCCTGCAACCATAGGTTTTATGATGGTTGGTGTTGGCGTTTCTGGTATTGTGCCGATGGTATATAGCATTGCGGGTGCCAATACAAAAGTTTCTCCTGGCATTGCTTTAGCAATGGTATCTGGTGTAAGTTATTTTGGGTTTTTAATGGGCCCACCATTAATTGGATACATTTCTGCATTGTCTAGCTTGCGTTATTCTTATGCTGTTATTGGTTGTTTCGGGATATTAATTACTTTGATTGTAGCTAAGATTAGTGCGATTAAATGATTTTAAGAGTCGTAAAGTCCGGAAGTCCGGAAGTCCGTTCCCCTCAGCGGTGGTGGGAAGCTTAAAGACTGGACTTATAATTTGTGTCCGAGAGTCCGTTCCCCTCATAATTTGTACAAACAGCTATAGCCTTAGTATCGAAAATCTGTGCATCTGTGGCTAAACCTAACTGACACTCGTCTGCTTTTGCAATGCGGATGCAAAGGATAATCGAATTAAGACTTATCTCGCTTTATTATAGGCGATGCAATCGCTAGTTTCATACATCCGCGTTGCAAACCTACTGTGTACCCACAAGTCAATAATAGTTTCTCAAGTTTGTTTTTGCGAGGAAGACCTGTCCCGATTATTTCCTATCGGGTGGACAGATTTCGCTCAGGTTCGTTTCCGCGAGGAACGAAGCGGTCTCCTT